>Ga0196970_1000024_pt1 | contig 273981 bp, 241 predicted proteins | sample S1v_513CmetaG_FD_148672 | JGI IMG/M metagenome (GOLD analysis project Ga0196970, IMG submission 148672) | Soil microbial communities from Anza Borrego desert, Southern California, United States - S1+v_5-13C | ecosystem: Environmental > Terrestrial > Soil > Desert | place: USA: California... | reverse complement strand
TCCCGGCTAGCCCTAGAATGAGATGGTGGAAGGGGTAGGATTCGAACCTACGTACGCTGACGCGGGCAGATTTACAGTCTGCTGCCTTTAACCACTCGGCCACCCTTCCTACGCCGTTCCGGGGGTGCGCCCCGAACGGAAGCCGCACTATGAGAATTTTTCGGGCCGTGTCAACACGTCTGAATGCACGAGGCGAAGAATTCTTTATACAGGTCCTCCGACCCGCGACTTCCACCTCCGGAGAGCCATGACCCGCCCCCGCAAGCCCACCCCGTCCTCCGCCGCGAAAACCGGCCAGAATGAACGCCCGCACGGCCCGAAGCCGGGCCGGGAACGCCGTGCGGAGGCGCCGCGCGGGGGCGAGCGGCGGTCCGGCGGATCCGGCGGCGCGCCGGCCGGAATGCTGTACGGAATCCACCCCGTGGCTGCCGCCTGGACGAATCCGGAGCGCCGCGTGCGCCGCCTTCTGGTCACTGATTCGGGCCGCGAGGCAATGGCCGAAGCGTTCGCCGAGGCCAAGCGGCAGGGGATCGCCCGCCCCGAGCCGACTCCGGTGGAGCGGGCCGAACTCGACCGCATCCTGCCGCCCGGCGCCGTGCACCAGGGTGTCGCGCTCGACGCCGGCCCGCTGCCGGAGATGGGGCTGGACGAGCTGTGCACGGCGGCGAGCGTCGATTCGCAGATGCTGCTGGTCGTGCTCGACCAAGTGACGGACCCGCACAACGTCGGGGCGATTCTCCGCTCGGCCGCCGCCTTCGGCGCGCGTGGCGTGCTGGTGACCGATCGGCACGCGCCCGAGGTCACCGGCGTGCTGGCCAAGAGCGCGTCGGGCGCCTTGGAGGTGGTGCCGCTGATTCGCGTCGGCAACCTCGCCCAGGCGCTGGGCCAACTTCAGCAAGCTGGATTCTGGTGCGTCGGGCTGGCCGAGTCGGGGTCACGCACACTGGCGCAGCTCGACGTCACCGGGCGGACGGCGGTCGTGCTGGGTGCCGAGGGGCCGGGCCTGCGCCGGCTCACCATGGAGCGCTGCGACGAGATCGTCCGCCTGCCCACGGGCGGCCCCATCGGCAGCCTGAACGTGTCCAACGCCGCCGCCGTGGCCATGTACGAGGTGGCGCGCCGCCGATAGCCACACTTGTTCCGAGCGGTGCGGGGCGCTAGTCTGTGCGCCTGTCGCCGCACGGCATGCCGGATTAGCTCAGTTGGTAGAGCAGCTGATTTGTAATGGGACGGTCGGGGTAACCGGATCTGTTGAAAACAGTTGGGTTTATCCATCCCGAATCGGGCTGTGAACTCGACCTGTGAAACGGGCGACATCGGGGAACGGTGCCCATTGGGCGGCGTCCTGGCCGGTAACAGCCAGTCCGGCCCCCGAGAGGCTCTTAGCCTGCGGGTTGACGGTTCACAGGGCGGCATGCCACATAGGGCTTGGGGCCGGGTTGGCTCAGCGGCGACGGCACCGGATTTGTAATCCGGCGGAGCAATCCCACGAGGGTTCGAGTCCCTCACCCGGCACCACCCCCACTAGAACCTCCGCACGAAAACCCGACCGGTCCCGAGGCATTCCCCGCTCCGGCACCGCAAGGTACTGCGGCGTCCAGTACCGGTCGCCCGTGCTTGCCACCAGTTGATCGATACGAGGTCACCCGATGAAGACCGACATCGGCGAGTACGTCGTTGGAGCCTACCTCAAGCTGGAGGAGGAATGCGACGTGGTGGACTACAACGTGCGGCCTCCCGGCGGGGGCATGGAGGGGCTCGGCGAACTCGATGTGGTCGGGTATGACTTCCGGAACGGTCGGGCCTTCCTGTGCGAGGTCACCACGCACATCAAGGGCCTCCAGATCGGCACGTACGAGTCCACGGTGAGGAAGATCATCGACAAGCATGCCCGACAGCGGGCGTACGCCGCGAACCGCCTTCAGCGGTTCAACGAGATCCGGTTCCAGTTCTGGTCCCCACGCGTTCCCAAGGGCTTCTTGACCGAGCAGTTGGCCAAGATCGACGGGTTGGAACTCGTGATCAACGGCCGGTACCAGGAGTGCGTCGAGAAGCTGCGTCGCCGGGCGAAGGTCGAGACCCAGGACGCGGTGAACCCATTCTTCCGAGTCCTCCAGATCCTCGAAGCCATGCGGAAGGAGTAGGTGGCGTCCTCGTCCCCTACGGTGCCGAGATCCCGGTGGTGAACCCGACGCTGCTGCCACGGAGCAGCACCCGATCCGCCCCCAGCAGGCCCACCAGTTTGCCCCGGTGCTTGGCCCAAACGGCCCCCCGCTTCTGGTCATCGTCGAACCCGAACAGGACGAACCGGGGACGGTCGCAGATCACCAAGGGCTTCTCCCCGGCGACCACCTTCCGCAGCACCGCATCCCGCTCTGGATGGCGACCAACGACGCCCTTCACCGCCAGCAGGTTCGAGAACACCCGCCGGTAAGATCGCTCGATCTGTGGGCCATGCTGCCGCAACAGGTCGGCATACCGGGCGACCTGCTCGACAACCCTTGGCGGAGTGTTTCCGCTGGCCCTGGTCTCGGCGTTCGAGAACAGCTTGGCCTCGAAGAACACCAGCCGAATCTCCTCGGCCATCTCGTGGACGGCGGCGAAATCGACCCGCGGATTGCGGGAGTCGCCCTCCTCCACCGCCGCGATGGTGAACGCCACCTCGACATCGACGATGTTCGGGTTGCTCATGACGATGTCGTGGACGCCGACCTTCTCCGCTCCAGCGTACGGCTTCGCCGCCGCCTTGAGGGACCGCACGTCGCTGATGTCCTGGGTGAGGAACGACACGGGGTCTTGGATGACGGGGTAGCCATCTTCGACGAGGACGTACTCGGGGGTCCGACCGGCCCGCAGAAGGTACTTGTAGTGAACCCGACCGACGAGCCGTCCCTTCTCATGGGTGACCCTCAGCAGGCTGTTCCCCCTCCAATAGACGTTCAGGTAGTTCGACCGGATGGCGATAAGGAGATCGGCGTCGTCGGCCAGCGTCCTCCACCAACCGCCTGCATCGTAAGCGGCGTTCAACGCGGTGACGAACGCCTCGTCGATGCCGCGGTCGAACACCATCGGCATGGTCGTGCCATCCAGCGTCATACCTCCCACCATTCCCCATCTCCCCGGATGTCCACGTTGTCGAAATAGTCGGAGTAGCGGTCCGGACCGAAGCTGTGCACCGGGACCAGACGCCGAGGCCGGACGGCGTCAGCCAGCCGCTTCAGGTCCCTTATGGACGCGTGTCCAGAGGTGTGCACTTTCGCCATCGACAGACCATGCCGGTTGAGCCACTCCAGGAATGGTTCCGAGCGTTCGTCCCGGAGGTACCCGTCCCACATCGAGTAGACGACCGAGCCCCCTGCGAGGCAGCCCGCCCGCTCCAGGTCCTCGCACATCGACGGGCGGAACAGGATGGTGGTCATCGAAGCCGCCGACGCAAGCTCTTCCGGGTAGATGCAGTTGGCCCGGTACCGCGGGACAAGGTCGAAGAGTTCGTTTCGCTTCACCCATACCCGCTGACGGTGGGGGAGGAACACCCGTACGCCGTTCCACCAGCCTTGAGGTATCCGGTCGTTGCCGGTGGCCCGGAGCACCTCGGCGGTGTAGAGGTCGATCACCAGTTGGCGGCCCGTCTTTCGGCAGGCCCGGAACATCGTCACCACGCGGTCGATGTTCTGGCCGGAGGCGTAGACCAGCACCGTGCCCTTCGTGCTTTGCATCACCTCCACGAACTCGTGCTCCAGGTCGTCCTCGGAGGGGAAGCTGTCGTCCTCCCCGAGGCGGCCGATGGAAGAGCCTTCCATCAGGAGGACATCGACGCCAGCAGGTGGGTGTTCGATGAGTCGTTCAACCAGGGCAGCCTTCCGTCCGTGCACCCGGAAATCGCCGGTGTAGAAGAGCCGCTTCCCATCGGCCTCGACGAGGAGCGAGTAGGCATCGTACGCCGAGTGATCGACCAGCAGGGGCTGGACGCGAAACGGGCCGATCTCGACCACCTGCCGGTCACGCAACGGGATCACGTTCTGGAACGAAACGCCCAACCGAATGAAGCACGCCGCCGCTTTGAGGATTCGGTCGGCCGCCTCGCCGATCATGATCGGTAGATCGGGACGGAGGTGCCGGGCGAGGCCGTAGTGGTCCTGGTGGGGATGGGAGATCACGACGGCCAACAGGCTGTCGTCCGGGTCGCGGAAGCCCGGCACCGCGGGCAGCAACGACACGGTGTCCTCAGCGGCATCCAGCGGCAGACCGACATCAAGGGCGATCCGCTGACCACCGGCCTCGATCTCGATGCAGGTGCCGCCGATCTGCACGGCTCCGCGATGGATGCGGACCTTCATCAGGACTCTCGTGCATACATCAGGTGTCGGCAGCAACCGTTGCACAACCATGAGCTTTTCTCAATAGATTGCGGTACCCTCACGCTGGTCAAAACCGCCCCGTTCCGGAGGAGCAGATGGAGGATGGGATCTGGCTGGTAACCCCTACCGGCCTGACGCCGATGAAGCGGACCCCTTACCAGACGGAGGACGCGTTCCAGGAACTCCTGGCGAAATACCCGGATCTCTTGGGCACCGATCCCGCTTCAGGCTCGGAAGGCGGCTGGCTCCTCGTCACCAGGGAGATGGAGGTCCCCGACGCCGCCGACGCCGCCGGCCGATGGTTCCTGGACCACTTGTTTCTCGACCGAGAGGGCATCCCGACCCTGGTGGAGGTGAAACGGGCGTCGGACACCAGGACGCGGCGTGAGGTCGTGGCCCAGATGCTGGACTACGCGGCGAACGGTGTCGCATGGTGGCCCCCCGATGAGATCAGGTCGAGGTTCGAGGTCCGGTGCGTCCAGGAAGGTCTGGACCCCGAGGAGAGGCTGAACGTGTTCCTCGGTGGCGGTGACCCCGCGACCTTCTGGACAGCCGTCCGAACCAACCTCCTGGCGGGCCGCATCCGCATGGTCTTCGTGGCCGATGAGATCCCGCCCGAGCTTCGACGCATTGTGGAGTTCCTGAACCAGCAGATGGACCCGGCAGAGGTCATCGCGGTCGAACTGCGACAGTACGTCGGGCAGGGTGACATGAAGACCCTGGTCCCGAGGGTATTCGGTCGCACCGCGGTGGCCGAGGTCAGAAAGGGTACGACGCAGTCACGACAGTGGGACGAATCCTCCTTCCTGTCGGCAATCGATCCGTCATTTCATCCCCTCGCCTCGCGGCTCATCACCTGGGCCAGCACACGTGGAAGCGTCCGCTGGGGCCAAGGTGGTCGCATGGGGGGCTTCGTCGTTCACACCCGCGTCGGCGAGCGGAAGGTGGCCATGCTGTCCGTGTACATCTACGACCGCGGCCCCAAGGTTCACATCCATCTGGGAGATCTCGGTACCGCCGGTGTCGAACCGGACCTGCTGGTGCAGATGGTGGCCAAGCTCAACGCCGTCCCCGGTGTGAAGATCCCGCCGGTCGGCGAGAAGTCCCTCCCGTCGATTCCGATGTCGGTTCTGGGGGTGGGTGACAACTTCGACCAGTTCGCCGCCGCGATGGAAACGCTGGGGACCGCCCTGCAACCGGGCTGAGCGTCGCCAGTCTCACCAAGATGCTGACCGGCTTGCGGGCGGCTCTGAACGGTCCTGCTATGCCGATGGACGACCAGGGGATCAGAGGGGCGAGCAGGCTGACGAACGTCTGAGCGTCCTGCGGGCCACCGCGAGCATCGGGCGAACCACAATGAGCAGCACCGCCGCCCGAAGTGCAGCACAGCGGGCGACGACCTCGGCCACGGGTGGACTGGTGCGGTAGTAGACGGCGACGAACAGTCGCCCGGCCGCAGAGGCCATCAGCACCTCGTCCCGATACGCCCTCAGGTCAACCAGATCCGGGTGCAGCGAGGTCCCGAACGCGGCGGTGGCGATGAAGCATCCCCCGGCGGTCTTCATCTCTTCCGCGGCTTTGGCTCGGGGATCGACGAGGTTCTCGTCCAACTTCCGGCCGGCCGGCACCAACTTCTCCACCACCGCCCTCACGGCCTCGACCTTGTCGGACGGGAATCGGAACGTCACCGTGTCGTACCCCATCGACGCCCCGCTGGTGGCCTTGAGGACCGCCTCGATGAACACGTTCCGGCCCATGCTCAGGGTACGCCGGTAGAGGTCCGCGTCCGTGACGCCGTGCCGCTCGGCAAAGTCTATGGCACGGCTGCCCGCCAGGATGGCGGAGGTGACGATCTCGAAGTAGCGTTCGAGGATCTCGGGTACCGGCTTCGCCTTGTTCAGGATGCCGAGGCCGAACTGCTCCGGCACCACCACCACGCCGTGCCTGTTCAGTTGGTCCATGGCGAGGTTGTGAACGGCGATGGCGACGGAGACCATCTCCGAGGCAAGCTCACCCGCAACTCGTGTCCGTTCGGCATCCGGGCACAGGGCCACCGCCTGAACCGCACAGGCCAGCATCTCGGCGTGGCGGTAGTCCACCGTGGTGGACATCCAGCCTGCCGCCTTCGCCTTACCCTGCCACGCCTCCCAATGGGTACTGTCCGACTCCAGGATCATCGAGAAGTGGCGGTAGGCGTCGGCGGGTTTCCCGGATGCCATGGCGACGGCGGCAACGTGCATGAGGCTTTCGGTCTGCACGGTCACGGCCGCCCTCCCCGGTTGTTTCGAAGAGTGGAGGCTAAACCATCCAGGCAATTTCGAGCAAGGCCATCAGCCAGGAGCAGCCCGACGCGAGCAAGGTCCGCGTCGGCTACCACGCCTGCTGGATGAGATCCCGCACCTCCGCCGAGACGCACCCGACAATCACCTCGGCCTTCTCCTCACCCATGTCTCGCACCCCGAGCACACGCAGGTCGTCACGGTCGCGAGCCAGACGGCGGAAGTGGTCGGCCTGCTGGTGGTCCAGCATCAGGGTCAGAGGATGCTGAAACCTGTCGGTCCGCTGGGCGGGGATACCCGCCATCACCTCGTTCATCTTCATGTCAACTCCATCGGTTCAATGAGCGGCACCGGTATTTACCCGGCCGCCAGGGACCGGAGGGGCACCGCACGTCCATTCCGCCGACGGATAAATCCTGAAGGACCAACCGTTCAGGACCCTCCACATGATCAGGATCACTCGAACCCACCGCCTCCTGGGTGACTTCGGCCACGAGACCGTCGCAGCCCCCCAAAACCACCCCCTCGTCGAGATCGAGACGTTGACCTGGGATGGCCTGCCTGCGGCGAGGATCAAACAAACCGTCGAGAGAAAACACCTGATCGCCCTGGTTCGACTCGGAGCTTGGGTGACCCTCTTGTCCCACGACCGTGCTCGCATCATCGGGACGGCCTTCGACACCGACGTGGACGCGGTGGAGATCCTTGCGACCTTCGCCAGCGAGATCCATCGCCAGGAGTTCCTGATCGCCGTCCAGGATGATCTGGCGGACGGGAACTCCGCCTGACCCGCCGTCGATGAATCCGTCCATGAATCTTCAGATTTATAGACGGTTAATATCGCCAATCCGATGAAACTCCTGTATTCTCCCTGAAGAGATTGAAGGGGTTTCCACTATGTCCAATGCCCTGGCCTATCTTCGAACCTCGTCGGCGAGCAACACGGACGGGGACTCTCCCCACCGGCAGAACGATGCGGTCATGCGGTACGCCATCGCGTCCGGGCTGACGGTCGTGGCCTGCTACTGGGACGCGGCCGTCAGCGGGACCGACCCAATAGAAACCCGCGTCGGATTCCAGGCGATGCTGGAGCAAGCCAAAGCGGACGGCATCCACCTGATCCTGGTCGAGGATGAGAGCCGATTCGCCAGGGATCTGATGGCCCAGGAACTTGGGATCGTGTCCTTGGCCAACCGCGGCATCCGCGTGGTGACCTCCGGCGGATCGGTGATGACGGACAGCACCGACCCGACCAAAGTGATGATGCGGCAGATCGCTGGGGCCTTCAGCCAGTATGAGAAGGCGAAGCTCGTCCTGAAGCTGAAGGTCGCCCGCGACCGCGTGAAGGCCGTGAGTGGGAAATGCGAGGGGCGGAAGTCCCACGCGGAGCGGAACCCGGATTTGGTTCGACAGGCCAAGCGGTTGGCTCGGAAGAACCCCAAGACCGGCACGGCAAGAAGCTTGAGGCAGATCTCGGCCGAACTCGCCGCCCTTGGGTACCTGTCATCGACCGGTCGCCCCTACACTCCGCAGTCCGTCAAGAACATGCTGGGGTAACGGCGACCTCCGCCAGAACCAGCCGGTCAATTCCGGAACACAAAAGATAAATACCGCCCGAAGGTATTTGATCATCACGTCCTGAATCCAGGCAATACCATTTAATATTGCACACTGGGTAGCTCGTGGTGACAAATACCAGAGGTCGGTGAGGACTGACCCTTTGCACCGAGTCCCGTCACAGCCCGTTCAATTCTCCGTGGGCCACGACGTTCCGGTCGATGAGTCCTCCACCCGTTGGTCGAGAGGGGCTCTCCTCGACTCACTCGCTCTGGGCGTTTACACCCCCTAAGCCTCCGACTGGCATGCCTCTTGTGCCTGAGGAACAACCGGGACTTTCGAACCGTGACGCATCGAGGTGCCAGGGATCACCCCAGGAGACCTCGGAGAGGCCAACTGCTTGGTGTTGGACGGGGAGGGTCTGGCCCACCATACGGGTATCCCGGCTATACAGAGCTACAGTGTCGCGAGGTTCCCTTATTTCTGCTTAGTGGTTCTGGGTCCTTCGGACTCGGTCTCACGGGGAGTAGCAGGGGGCGGGAGTCTGTCCGCAGACCGGCGACCGGTTCCATGTCCCCTTTCCGAGATGTCCGAGAACGCTCCCAACCTCAGTGTTCCCGCATGAGGGACTCCCGCTTCATGATGGGGTCCAACTTGTTGTAGAACCTCTCGATCATCGCCTCGGAGGTTCGGCAGTTCCGAGCCACGGTGGCAACGTCGTCGCCAAGCAGCAACCGCTGCGTGATGTACCCGCTCCTCAGGCTGTAGGCCGTCCGCTTCCTCCCGTCTCGGTCCCGCAGCAGCCCGGCGGCTTTCAGCAGGTTGTCGAAGGACCTCTTGAACGACTTCACCGGGAACACCGGCTGCTTGGGGTTCTGCGAATCGGTGAAGAAGGTCAGGGCGTTGACGGCGTGGATGGCTGACCACGCCGGAACGCACCGGCCTTTCCGCCGCTTTGCCTTCAAATACAGGGTCACGTACCACCGGCCGCTCACCGGATCGCGTTCCTTCTCGACATCCTCCCACAGGAAATACTTCGGCGTGAAATCGGCCGGCCGGGCACCGCTGGCCCACATCAAGGCGATGTAGTGGAGCAGGAGCCGACGATGGTACGCGGTCAGGTCGTTACGCCAGTTCACGCCGCGAGCATGGGCGGCATCGGCAGCCTCCCGGAACCGCTCCTGGGCGACCGTCCTGAGGTGGACGTACTCGGCCTTGGTGAAGGCGGGACGCGGGTTGTCGTCCTGACTCTCCCTCTTGATCCGCGGGACCTTCTCCTCGTCCAGGTAGTCCTGATCCACACACCACTGGAAGAACTTGGAGAGGGCGGACAGTTCGTTGTTGATGGTGACGCCGGTCGGTACCTTCTTCACCTTCACCCTCTGCTTCACCGGCTTTCCGGCCCGGACATAGAGCCGCTCCTCCTCGTCAGCCCCCGGCCCGGAGGAGTAGTAGGTCTTCCGCCACGTCTTGAACTTCGCGATGTCGCGGGACGTGATGTCGCTGATCACCCGGTCGCCGAAGTAGGGCACCGCATACCGATCCAGCATGGTCCGATAGCCTTTGTACTTCTTCTCGCTGAAGGTCCTGCGAACGTGGTCCAGGTATTCCTGGGCAGCGTCCCGGAACGGCATCCGCCTGATTCCGCCGGGGCTCACCACCGGCTGATCGACGACGTTCACCTGGGCCGCTTTCAGTGCCTTGGAACGGGCAACGGCGTAGGCGATGGCCTCGTTGCGGTTCTCGGTTCTGGTCGACTCCACCCGATACCGCCGCTTCCGGTCGCCGGTCTCGAATCGGGCGTACCACTGCTTGCCCTTCACGTCGGCACGCCGGTAGATCACGGCACCGGGCAAAACCTCAGCAACATCGATCAAGTACGGCATGATGCCCTCGGAACACGGAGTTTCACAGATTCGTCCCGATCTGTGAAATCTGTGAACCCAGGTATAGCTCGGATGTGAACCGGGCGGAAGACGCCCTAGGCCCCATCCCGCAGTAACATCTTGAAACGGATCGGCATTTCAGATTTCGTTGTTCACACGTGGAAGGTATGGTATCGAGGTCTGGTCCGACCTAAGATTTTGTAATCAGAAGGTCGCGGGTTCAAATCCTGCATCCGGCACCACTTTTCGCCGCCCCCTGAACCGGGGCGCCTATATCGGGGGCCGAAGCCACCGATTTGGCCTGCGACTCTCTTGCATTCCAGCATCGAACGGGGCCGCCCGGCTTCGCTGCCCCGTACCCCGCCTCCCCTTTCGCGCGGAAGAGCCGGGCGCGGTAGAGTCCGAGTCGACCCGACGCCATGGGGTCGCCTCCCTGTTCAACTGGCCCGCCCGCCGACCGGGCGGGCCGTTTTTATGCGAGGCGCCATGCCGATCTTCGTCTTCCCCGATGAGCCGGTCTGGAACGAGGACGCCGACGCGGTGGAGTTCGCCGTCGAGGTCGGCGAGTACCGCGGCCGCGTCTTCGTGCCGCGCCGGGCTCTGCAGACCCTGCTCGGCCACACGCCGAAGCCGGAGGAGGCGCTTCAGGCCGTCAGCCTCGAGCCCGCCGTGTTCGAACGGGCGGTCGAACTGCGGATCCTCGACCGGGCGCTCGATCCGGACGCCAACGTGCACCTGACCGCGCGCGACATCCGCCGCGCCGTCCCACAGTAGGACGTTGGGCCACAATAGCGTTTCGGATGGATTGCTCAATCAACGGTCCATGCTACGATCCTGGTCGGAGGCACGCCGCATGAGTCACTTCCAGCAGCACGCGGGTGGCGGGACCGACGGCGCCGGCCGGGCATCCGGCATCCTGGTCCGTTCGTTCCCCGAGGATCCGGATTGCGTGGGTGTCCGCATCACCGACCGCGAGTACCTGCTGACCCGCCAGGACGCCATCGAACTGGCGCTGCAGCTGCTGGATTCCGCCGGCGTGAACCTCTTGAGCGGCCTCGGGTCGCCGACTTCCAGCCGACCGACTTCCAGCCGATAGGAGCGCCGATGGACGCCGAACGCGCGATCACCCTCCTAGTCCTCGCGGCCGCCATCATCGGCGTCGGCGTGGCTCTGCACCGGCAGGGCGCGCTGGGCCGCGGTGCCCTGGCGATCGTCGCCGCCGCGACTGTGACGATCGTCGGCGTCCTGTTCCTCACCTACACCTGACGGGAACCCGCCCACGGCGCCTCGGTTCACAGGGGACGCACGTCCCGCAACCGAACGCCGACGGAAGGCTTCCCGCATGGCTTCAGAACACGACCCGACCAAGCGCCCGCCCAATATGGCGGCCGAGCGCCTGCGCAACGACATCGACGCCGGGCGCACCGGCGACAAGGTGCCCTACCCCGACCCGGCCGCCGCACCCCTGGGCACCGATGACGAGGCCGCTGGCACCCGTCCACCGCCCGCCATCGGGCGGGACCGCGAGGTGCCGGAGGACGCGCGGATACCGCCCGGACAGAAGAAAGGCCCCACAAAGGGTGATCCGTACAGCGGATGACGCCGAAACGGGAGAACCCCCGCCGGCCTTGAGGCCGGCGGGGCTTCGTCCGGGTGCGTCCGCGCGGACGCGGCGGCAGGGACCTCCGTGGGCGCCCGTCCGAGCCGATCAGAAATAGCGCTCGGCGATGCGGACCACGTCGTCCGGCATGACCCGCGTGGTGATCGGGGCCTTGTAGGTCCCCTTCTTCGGATCGGAGCCGCGTGTGATGAGGACGAAGTCCTCCTTGGCGCGGTAGGTGAAGCCGCCGGCCATGGCGATGGCCGACAGCGCCGTCATGCCGTTGACGTACTGGTACTGGCCGGGATTGCGCACCTCGCCCAGGATGAAGAACGGCCGATGGTTCAGCACCTCGACACTGACCTTGGCGTCCTTGACGTAGCCCTGCGACAGGCGCTTGGAGATGTCCTGCTCCAGGGCGCGGGTGGTGCGGTCACGGGCCGGCACTTCGCCGATCAGGGGCATGGCGACCTGGCCCGAGCTGTCGACGCGGAACTCGCCCGACAACTGGTCCTCGCCGAAGACGATGACGCGCACGGCGTCGCCCGGGCCCAAGCGGTAGTCGGTGGACATCGCCAGGCCTTCCGGCTCCATCGGGGCGTCGATGCCGGCGCAGCCGGAAACACCCGCGCCGACGGCGGCGCCGATGACGGACATCCCGAGCACGCGGAACAACTTACGTCGATTCATCCCAAACCCTTCCCTCGCTCGTGTTGCCGAACGGATTGCCGCGCCCGGCGCGGCAGCCCCCGGTGGTTCCGAGTAGAAAGTAGCAACTCGCGGCGGTCTGGGAAAAAGTGGAGACGAATTACCCCCAGGGGGCTGAACAGCTAGACCCCTTTGGAGATCCCCAAAACGAAAGCGCCCGCTTGGGTGGCGGGCGCCTCGATACCTGAACTACGATCTATATGACTTCAGCTCGACTCAGAGCTGCGCGCCAAGCCGCAGGAAGACGAGGTTGTCGTTGTAATCATTGACGCTGTTCGACTTGCGCGTCTCGAACGTGTAGCCGCCCGTCAGGAAGAAGTTGCGGTTGATGTTGTAGGTGGCGCCGGCACCCAGCGTATAGACCTTGTCCGAGCGCTCAATACCGTTGAACTCGTCCTGACGGTACTGGATGCGGCCGTTCAGCAGCAGCGAGCGCAGCAGCTCGTGGTCGACGCCCAGCGCGAAGAGCGAGCGGGTGTAGCTGGACGCCAGCGCCACGCCCTGGAACGCCGTCGTCTCGCGCACCGTCCGGCTGATGCGGGCCTGCACGGTGGTCAGCTGCGTCACCGTCCAGGTGAGCGAGCCGCCGAAGCCGACGCCGCTGAAATCCTTCAGGCGCGGGTCGGTGTAGTCCTTGCTCAGATAGCCAACGTAGGCCTCGCCGGTCAGCAGGCCGGTCAGGTCTGCCGAGGCGCCGACGGCGAACTCCTGGCCGGTGGAATCGCGCTCGAAACCGGCATAGTCGGTGTCGCGGCGGTACTTGGTCTTGCTCAGCGTACCCTGGACGAAGGCCTCGTAGCCGTCGAGAAATTCATAGCCGACGCGCGCCGTGCCGGCGTACTCCCAGCGGTTGCGATCGTCCTGCGGGTCGACGAGTCCGCCCGCCAACTGGGCATCGTCGAAGTCGTAGTTGGTCGCTTGGCCGGTCAGGCGGGCGCGCACGCGGTTGAAGGTCTGGCGCAGCCCCACCTCGCCACCGCTGGCGCGGTAGATGATCGGCTCCTGCACCGAGAACAGCACGTCGGGGTCGCCCGGGCTCTCGTGCTCGCGGCGGTGGAAGACCTCGCCCGTCAGCGCCGTGCTGCGCGTGATGTCCAGGCGGCCGTTGGCGTTGAGGCGGTAGTCCTCGTAGTTCAGGCGCTTGAACTCGCGGAAGCGCGCGACGTCGGCCGCGGCCGTGATGTTCAGGGCGTGGTTGTTCCAGTCGGACCGCGCCGCCACCTGCGGCCGAAGCAGGAAGATGAAATCGTGCTCGGTGTTGTTCTGCGTCGCGAAGACGTTGCTGTCGTAGGTCGTGCCCGCCTCGACGCGCGGCAGGATGTTGAACCCGCCCGCGCGCACGCCGAGCTGCTCGACCTCTGGGCGGCGACGCTCCAGCACCGTTTCACCGCGCTGGAGGTCCTGCGCGGCGACCGGGGCGGCGGCCTGGGTGGTCAGGCCGGCCGCCGTGACGGCGAGGGCGAAAATCGACAGGGAGGTGTGCTTCATGGGGTCACCGCGCAAAGGCTAGACGGCCAGGGGAATGCATCGTACGCCGTCCCGCGCTGGAACGGTCAATTGCTGCAAAGACAACTCACACCGTGACGCTGAGGCAACAGTGAAGCATGGGGGCCGGGGTTTTTGCGCGCCGCTGTGTTCCTGGCGCAACAAAACACGCTGTTTACGGGTATCCCGCCCGCTGGCTTCATTCCGGACCAAGACGAAGGTTATAGAACTACTCGGTGGGGCGAAGACGCCGGCCGACGGCACGGCACAATTCCTCCAGCCGCCCGGCGGGACTCAGCGGTCCGACGGCCTTCCACGGAGGGTCAACGTTCAGGACGAACGCGTCGTGGTGGCGCGGGTCGGTGATGCGCGGTTCACCCGCTCCATGCCCCTTCATCACCCACAGCGCCAACCGCCCCACCCCCACCGCGCGGCAACGCTGTTGCGGCCGACGACGAGGGGGACCGGCTATCCGGAAGGGGAGGCCGGTTGACCGCACCGCCGCCGCGCACAGGTCACAGGCCAGGAGGTACAGGACCATGGCCAACGACGTCAACGCGCCCCGCGACCTGCCGAAGTCTCCCAAGAGACCCCCGGACCAGACGACACCCCCCTATACGCCCGGCGGCGTGCCGGCGCCGGAGGGCGAAGTGCCACACTCCACCACGGAGCGCACGCCGCCACCCTCGACACTGCCGCCGAAGCGCGCGCCCTAGGCGCGTCGGGGCCGGCTCGCCAGGACCGTACCCGGCGCGGTGGCCCGAGTCGGGCTCCTCTCGACGCATATATAGCTAGCATTTTATTATAATTAAACAACAATTTGCCACAAGTGTGGCCGTATGCCGCAGCATGTGACCTCGGAATCCGTTGCCGCGCAAATTACCGTTCCCTACTCTTGATCCAAAGAGTTATTACCTACGGCATAGAAGCCCTGAGGCTACCCCGCCGAAGGGCCTAAACGAGACGCCGTGACTCCGGGCGACGCGACGCCGCCCGCGGGCGGTCCTGCGGTGGTGACGAAAGCGAGGCGACGGATATGCGCACGATGACTGCCTACGAGATCGAGACCGACCTCGAACCGGCCAGCGGCCAGGAACCGCTCGCCCAGGACGCGGCGCTTTCCGAGGAATACTCGCTGGCCGAGCAGATCAATCACCGCCTGCGCCGCGCCCATCAACGCGCCAACGGCATCTTCCTGGAAACCATCGGCGACGGCCAGCTGACGCCCACGCAGTGGTCCGCCCTGGTGACGCTGAAGCGCGAAGGCGCGTTATCGCAGAACCAGCTCGGCCGCCTCACCTATATGGATCCGGCCACCACCCAGGGCGTCATCCTGCGCCTTGTCGAGCGCGGCTTGGTCGAACGCCATCCGGATCCGCAGGACCGTCGCCGCACCAGCGTGCGCCTGACCCCCAACGGCCAGTCCATCGTTGCAGCGCTGCTGCCCAACGCCGTGCAGGCGCACGCCCGCACGCTGGAGCCGCTGAACGCGGACGAGCGCCGGCAGTTCCTCGACCTGCTGGCCCGCCTGATGTAATTCTTTCGCCGCGGCGGCGAACCGGAACGGTGACTTTTCGCGCGGGTTTGATATGAACGGCGGGGCCGCAAGGCGTCCGCCCGCCCATCCCGACCGTTTGACGATGCCGGATCCCACATGAACCGCCGCAACACCCTGCATTTGATTGGCGCCGCAGCGCTGCTGCTGTCCGGCGCCGCTCCCGCCGTCGCCCAAACGTCCGTGCCGGTTTCGTCCGCGCCGATCCGGGTGGGCGAGATCAACAGCTACACCGGCCTGCCGGCCTTCACGATCCCCTACCGCAATGGCTGGCAGATGGCGGTCGAGGAGGTGAACGCCGGCGGCGGCCTGCTCGGCGGCCGCAAGCTGGAGGTCGTCTCGCGCGACGACGCCGGCAAGCCGGACGACGCCGTGCGCATCGCCGGCGAGCTGCTGAGCAACGAGAAGGTCGACCTGCTCTCCGGCACCTACTTCTCCAACGTCGGGCTGGCGGTGGCGGATTTCGCTGCGCGCAACAAGGTTCCGTTCGTGGCGGGCGAGCCGCTGACCGACGCCATGACCTGGAGCAAGGGCAACCGCTACACGTGGCGCCTGCGCCCCAGCACCTACATGCAGGCCGCCATGCTGGTGGAGGAAGCCGCCAAGCTGCCCGCCAGGCGCTGGGCGACCGTGGCGCCCAATTACGAATACGGCCAGTCGGCGGTAAACTGGTTCAAGCAGCTCCTCAAGGCCAAGCGCCCGGACGTCGAGTTCGTGGCCGAGCAATGGCCGGCGCAGGGCAAACTGGAGGCCGGCCCGACCGTACAGGCGCTGGCCGCCTCCAATCCCGACGCCATCTTCAACGTCACCTTCGGCGCCGACCTCGCCAAGTTCGTGCGCGAGGGCGAAAACCGCGGCCTGTTCGAGAAGCGCACCGTCGTCAGCGTCCTGACCGGCGAGCCCGAATACCTGGAGCCGCTGAAGGACGAGGCGCCCCAGGGCTGGATCGTCACCGGCTATCCCTGGTCGCAGATCGACACACCCGACCACAAGGCCTTCCTGGACGCCTACCGCAAGCGCTTCAACGAAACGCCGCGCCTGGGCTCGGTCGTCGGTTATGCCATGATGAAGGCGGTCGCCGCCGCCATCGCCAAGGCGGGCTCCACCGACCCGGAAAAGGTCGTGGACGCGCTCGCCGGCCTGACCATCCCCAGCCCCTTTGGCCCGGTCACCTTCCGCGGCATCGATCATCAGGCGACCATGGGCGCCTTCGTCGGCAAGACCGGCGTGAAGGACGGCAAGCCGACGATGGTCGACTGGCGCTACGCCGACGGCGCCGCCTACCTGCCGCCCGACGACGTGGTCCGCACGCTGCGCCCGGCGGAATGAGCGCGGAAGGACGCGACGTCGGTCCGCTGCCGGAGGCCCCATGGATTTCTACCTCGTCCAGTTCCTGAGCGGTCTGGCGCAGGCGGCGACGCTGTTCCTGGTGTCGTCGGGGCTGTCGATCATCTTCGGCGTCACCCGCATCGTGAACTTCGCGCACGGCTCCTTCTACATGCTGGGCGCCTACCTCGCCTGGAGCTTGGTCGAGCGATGGGGCGGCACGGTCCACGGCTTCTGGGGCGGCGTTCTGCTGGCCGCGCTGGCGGTCGGCGCCCTGGGTGCGCTGATGGAGGTGGTGCTGCTGCGCCGCCTCTACCGCTCGCCGGAGCTGTTCCAGCTCCTCGCCACTTTCGGCGTGGTGCTGGTCATCCAGGACGTCGCCGCCTACGCCTGGGGGCCGGAGGACCTGCTGGGCCGCCGGGCGCCGCTGCTGCGCGGCGGGGTGGACGTGATGGGCCGCCCCTTCCCGCTGTACGACCTGGCGCTGATCGTCCTGGGCGCCGTGGTTCTGGTGGCCCTGCTGCTGCTGTTCCACCGCACGCGCTGGGGCACGCTGGTGCGTGCCGCCACGCAGGACCGTGAGATGGCGGCGGCGCTCGGCGTCGATCAGGCCAGGCTGTTCACCGGCGTGCTGTTCCTGGGTTCGGCGCTCGCCGGGCTGGGCGGCGCGCTGCAGGTCCCGCGCGAGGCGGTCAACCTGCACATGGACATGGCCATCGTCGTCGAGGCGTTCGTCGTGGTGGTGGTCGGCGGCATGGGCAGCCTGGGCGGGGCCGCGGTCGCCTCGCTGCTGATCGGCCAGCTGCAGGCCTTCGGCATCCTGGTCTTCCCGCAGATCACGCTGGTGCTGGTGTTCCTGTTCATGGCGGTGGTGCTGGTGCTGCGCCCCTACGGCCTGCTGGGCCGGAAGGAGGAGGCGCCGCCGTCGGCATCCGCGGCCGGGCCGCCGCTGGTCACCGGCGGGCGGGCGGCGGCGCTGGCGCCGCTCGGCGTCCTGCTGGCGCTGGCCCTGGTGCCGTTTGTGGCCGGCGAGTACGCGCTGATCGTGCTGACCGAGGTGATCATCCTGGCGCTGGTGGCGGCCAGCCTGCACCTGCTGATCGGGCTGGGCGGCCTCGTCTCCTTTGGGCATGCGGCGTATTTCGGGCTGGGCGCCTACGGGGCGGCGCTGCTGGTCAGGCATCTGGGCGCCCCCATGCCGCTGGCGCTGGCCGGGGCGCCGCTGCTGGCCGCCTTCGGCGCGCTGCTGGCCGGCTGGTTCTGCGTGCGCCGGTCCGGGCTGTATTTCGCCATGCTGACGCTGGCGTTCGCGCAGATCGCGTGGTCGGTGGCGTTCCAGTGGTCGGCGGTCACGGGGGGCGACAACGGCATCCTCGGCGTCTGGCCGCCGGGCTGGGCCTCGGCCAAGGCCGTCTACTACGAACTCACTCTGGTCCTGGCCGGCGGCACCATCTGGCTGCTGCGCCGGACCGCCTTCGCGCCGTTCGGCTACACGCTGCGCGCCGGGCGCGATTCGGCGTTGCGGGCGGAGGCCATCGGCATCGACGTGCGCCGCCACCAATGGCTGGCCTTCACGCTGTCCGGCACCTGCGCCGGGCTGGCCGGCGGCCTCTACGCCTTTTCCAAGGGAAGCGTCTTCCCCACGCTGATGGCGGTGCCGGTGTCGGTGGACGCGCTGGTCATGGTGCTGATGGGCGGCATCCAGACGGTGACCGGCCCGGTGGTCGGCGCCGTGGTCTTCCACCTGCTGGAGACCGAGGTGATGCGCCTGACCGAGTACTGGCGCCTGATCCTCGGCCTGATCATCATCGCTCTGGTTCTGGCCTTCCCCGACGGCATCGTCGGCTTCGCCCGCCGCCTTTGGGCGCGGCGTCCGTTGTCCGGCCGGGCCGACGTGGAGGAGGTGGCATGACCCGCCTCGCGGTCGAGGGGCTGTGCCGCGCCTTCGGCGGCGTCAAGGCGGTGGACGATGTGTCCTTCAGCCTGCACGAAGGCGAGCTGCTGGCGCTGATCGGCCCGAACGGGGCCGGCAAGACCACCTGCTTCAACCTGCTGAACGGCCAGTTGCGCCCCGACACCGGCAGCATCCGCCTGGACGGGGCCGAACTGGTGGGCCTGCCGCCGCGCCGCATCTGGCGCCTGGGCGTGGCGCGCACCTTCCAGATCACCGCCACTTTCGCCTCCATGACCGTGCGCGAGAACGTGCAGATGGTTCTGCTCTCGCGCCTGGGGCGCCTGCACGGCCTGCTCGCCCGCGCCACGCACGCCTGCCGGGACGAGGCGATGGCCATGTTGGAGCGCGTCGGAATCGCCGCCCTGGCGGAGCGGCCCTGCGGCGTGCTGGCCTACGGCGATCTCAAGCGGGTCGAGCTGGCGATGGCGCTGGCCAGCGAGCCGCAACTCCTCCTGATGGACGAGCCGGCGGCCGGCATGGCGCCCTCGGAGCGGCAGGAGCTGATGGCGCTGACCTCGTCCCTGGTGCGCGAGCGCGGCCTCGCCGTGCTGTTCACCGAGCACGACATGGACGTGGTCTTCGGCCACGCCGACCGCATCCTGGTGCTCGACCGCGGCCGACTGATCGCGCAGGGTCGGCCCGACGCGGTGCGCGCCGACGCGCGGGTGCAGGCCGTCTACCTGGGAGAGGGGCTGTGAGCGACGCGCTGCTTCAGGTGCGGGACCTGCACGCGTGGTACGGCCGCGCGCACATCCTGATGGGCGTCGATCTCGCCGTCGGGCGCGGCGAGGTGGTGGCGCTGATGGGCCGCAACGGTGCCGGAAAGTCCACCACGCTGAAGAGCGTCATGGGCCTCGTCGACCACCGCCGGGGCGACGTGGCGTTCGACGGGCGCGCGATCGCCGCCCTGCCGCCGCATCGCATCGCCCGCCTCGGCATCGGCTACGTGCCGGAGGAGCGGCGCATCTTCACTGAGCTGACGGTGCGCGAGAACCTGGAGGTCGGCCGCCAGCCCCCCCGCGCCGGGACGCCCACATGGACGCCGGAGCGGCTCTACGCCCTGTTCCCCAACCTCGCCGAGATGAAGGACCGCCGCGGCGGCCGCATGAGCGGCGGCGAGCAGCAGATGCTCACGCTTGCCCGCACGCTGATGGGCAACCCGGCTCTCCTCCTGCTCGACGAACCGTCGGAGGGTCTGGCCCCGCGCATCGTGCAGCAGATGGCCGACGCCATCCGCGCGCTGAAGGCGGAGGGGCTGTCGGTCCTGGTGTCGGAGCAGAACCTTGCCTTCGCCACCGCCGTCGCCGACCGCGCCGCCGTGATCGAGAAGGGCCGCATCCGCTGGGAAGGCACCATGGCCGCCCTGCGCGAGGACGACGCGGCGCGCAAGGCGTATCTGGCGGTTTAAGTTAAGGACCTACGCCGTCACGTCCAGAAGCTTCTTCGTCATGTCGGCGCTGGTCTGCAGCACCTTGGCGTTGACCGCGAAATCCATCTGCGCCGACGTCACGTCGACGATAACGGCGGGGTCGAGGTTGCCGGATGCCAGTTGTTCGGTGGCCGCCGCCGCTCGCGCCTGGGCGTTCTGCACACCCGCCAGCGCGGCGGCCATGGGATCGGGGAGCGGCATCGGGGAAGCACCCGTCGGGCCGATGTCCATGGTGAAGCCTCCAAATGCGCTCGAATGCCCAGGATCCAAGCTACGCCCGCGCGCTTAACGACCGATGAATTCCACCAGCCGTTCCAGAAAGGCCCGCACCTCGCCAGTGTCGTGCAGCCTCCACCCGGCGGCGGTCGCACCGGACGTGTCCATGACACGCACCCCGATCCCGCGCCCTTCCAGCGCTCGGAAGGCGTCCTCGTCCGTTTCGTCATCGCCCAGGTAGAGGGGCACGGCGTCGCCGACGCCCAGCGCGTCGATCAGCGCCAGCACCGCCCGCCCCTTGTCCCACGGCAGGTTGGGGCGCAGTTCATGGATCTCCTTGCCGCCGGTCAGGCGCAACTCCGCATGCCCGGAGACCACGGCGCGCACCACCTCGGCCACTCCCGGCTTGGCCGCCGGATCGGCTTGGCGCGTGTGCACGGCGATGGCGAAGCGCTTGCGCTCGACCAGCACGCCGGGCGTGCCGGCCAGTCGGGCACGGAGGTCTGCTTCGGCCGCGTCGAGGGCCGGCACGTACTCCACCCCGATCTGCGTGCGCAGGCCGGGTCCGCGCATGTCGTAGCCATGGCTGCCGGCGTAGACCAGCGAATCGATCCCCACAAGGGCGCGGACGTCGTCGAGGTCGCGCCCGCTCACCACCGCCACCGGGCACCGTTCGGCCAGCCTCGCCACCGCCGTCCGCGTCGCCGGGTCGAGCACCGCCAGTTCCGGCCGCGCCACGATGGGGGTCAGGGTGCCGTCGTAATCCAGGAACACCGCCGGACGCCGCCCCGCAAGGGTGGCGACCAGCACGTCGAAATTCTGCAACGCGGAAGGACGGTCGGTGTGCGGCATGGGCAGGGGCTCCCTGTGGCCGGCTCCCTGTGGTCGGGTACCCTGAGGGAACGCGTCCCGCGCCAGCATGTCACAGCGCGATGATCAGGCTCGATAACCAACTGTTGCACTGGGGCAACACGCCCCTCAAAACGCGACGGCCCCGCGAAGGGGCCGCACTTTTGCTGTTGCGGGTGTGTGTGGATTTGTTAATTTTGCAGTGCAGCAAGCGATTGCTGCTTCGCCCTTCTTGGGCGTTTCCTCCCTAAACTCAGGCCGCTGCTCTCAGCGGCCTTTTTTCTGCCAGAAAACCATCGCTTAAGGCAAGCCCTGACGAAAGGAATACCCCCGTCGCGCCGTCGGCGGCGCAACGATCGGCCGATCGCGGGTGGATTTCGTGCATGCTCCTTGCCTCTTCCCCCCGCCGGAGGTTAGCTGCCCCGGCAGAGGAAGGATGCCCATGCCAACCCCGACGGAAGCCCTGATCAACGCCACCGTCCATACGGGCGACGCGGTGCTGCCCGACGCCGCCGTGCTGATCGCCGGCGACCGTATCGCCGACGTCCGCGCGGTGCGCGACGTGCCGGCGGGCGTGCCGGTGCGCGACCTCGGCGGCGGCGTCCTGGCGCCGGGTTTCATCGACCTCCAGGTGAACGGCGGCGGCGGGGTGCTGTTCAACGACGCGCCGGACGTGGACACGCTGCGCCGCATCGCCCGCGCGCATCGGCGCTTCGGCACCACCGGCCTGCTTCCCACGCTCATCACTGATTCGCGCGACGTGCGCCGCGCCGCCGTGGCCGCCGTACGGCAGGCCCTGGCGGACGGCGAGCCCGGCGGCATCCTCGGCCTGCATCTGGAAGGGCCGCACATCAACGCTGAACGCCGTGGCGTGCACGACGCCCGCTTCATCGGCCCGCCCGACGACGCCGACATCGCCCTGATCACCGCGCTCGGCCCCGGCCGGACGCTGGTGACGCTGGCGCCGGAGGTGGTGCCGGCGGACACCATACACGCGCTGGCCGCCGCCGGGGTGCGCGTCGCCGCCGGCCACACCGCCGCCACGTGGGAGCAGATGCGCGCTGGCCTCAAGGCAGGAGTTTGTGCCGTCACCCACCTCTACAACGCCATGAGCCAGTTGGCCGGGCGCGAGCCGGGCGCGGTGGGCGCCGCACTGGCCGAGGATACCTGCCGCTGCGGCATTATCGTCGACGGCCACCACGTGCACGACGCCGCCGTCCGCCTCGCCTGGAAGGCCAAGCCGCCGGGCACGCTGTTCCTGGTCACCGACGCCATGCCGCCAGTCGGCGCCCCGGAAGCCGATTTCACGCTCTACGGCGAGACCGTCACCGTGCGCGACGGCCGCTGCATCAGCGCCAACGGACGGCTGGCCGGATCGGCGCTCGACATGGCGACGGCCGTGCGCAACTGCGTCCGGCGCATCGGCATCCCGCTGGACGAGGCGTTGCGCATGGCCGCGACCTACCCCGCCCACGTCATGGGCATGGACGACCGGCGCGGCCGCATCGCGCCGGGCCTCGCCGCCGACCTCGTGCACCTGGACGACGATCTGCGTCCCCGCGCCACCTGGATCGCCGGAAAAATGGAGCCGTGCTGAACTGCACGCTCCCCCTCCGCCGCGTTCTGTCGTATAGAGGCGTCCGATCCGCCATCCCCACGCCTTGGGAGACCTCCGATGGACTTCGCCATCATCGCCCTGATCGTCGTCTTCTTCTTCTGGCAGACGGTCACCGATTAAGCACGCCTAACCCCGCCGGAGGCCCCGCGTGACCGCGCCGGGCCTTCCGGGCGGGATCTCGCGCTCTTCTATTCGGCCGCCGCCCGGACGGCGTGCTCCGCCGACGCGATCCGGCCGCTCGCCTCGTTCAGGCGCTGCAAAGCCTCCATGATCAGCCCGACCGCCTCGTGCGCCTCGGCCCCGCCCTGCCCCGGCAGCAACGGCTCCAACTGCGCCACCGCCGCCTCCAGATGACGACCGGCGGCAGTGATGCGCCGATTTGGGCGCGCAGCCGTCAGCATACGCATATATGCAGAACGATTTGCAAGGTGCGAAACTCCGGCGGGCGGGCACCGCCGGCCCTCAGGTTTTCTGCGGATCATAAGGACTTCCCCATTAAGGATGGGCCAAAGTCACGCAAGGTCCATGCCAGGGCAAAGCGTCAACGCGGCCACAGCCACGCCGCACCGCGCATGCCGCTTTCCGCACCATGGCGGGCTGGCCGCAGACGCGTGCGCGGTTCCGCCGCCAGGGCGTAGCGGCCCCAGCGCGCCGGCACCGCGTCGTACAGCCCCGGCAGACCGGACAGGCCACCACCCACGACGATGGCGTCGGGATCGACGATGTCGATCAGCACCGCCAGCGCGCGCGCCAGGGCGTCCGCGAAGTGGTCGAGCGTCGCGCGTGCCGCCGCGTCGCCGGCCACGGCGCGGGCGGCGATTTCCGGCCCCGGTAACGCCTCACCCGTCCGCCGGGCGTGCAGGCGCGCCAGCCCGCCGCCGCTCAACAACGTCTCCACACAGCCCGCCCGGCCACAGCCGCACGGCTCCGGCGCCCCGTCCTCCTCGCGCCGCCAGGGCAGCGGCGTGTGCCCCCACTCCCCGGCCAGCGCGTTGGCGCCGTTCAGGATACGCCCGTCCACCACCAGCCCGCCGCCCACGCCGGTGCCCAGCACCACGCCGAACACCACCGCCGCCCCCGCCGCGGCCCCGTCCACGGCCTCCGACAAGGCGAAGCAGTTGGCGTCGTTGGCGAGCCGCACCGGCCGGCCGAGTCTCGCCGCAAGGTCGCCGGCCAGCGGCCGCCCGTTCAGCCAGGGCAGGTTGGCCGCCCGCACCGTGCCCGCCGCCGGATCCACCACGCCGGGCAGGCTGAGACCAACGCCGGCACGGGTGGCGCCACCCGCCTCGCCACCGTCCAGCGCCGCCACCACGCCGGCCAGCGCCGCCAGGGTACCAGCGTAGTCGCGCGGCGTGTCCACGCGGAGGCGGGCGCGCTCGCCGCCCGCGTCGTCGAGGGCGACGGCCGCGATCTTGGTGCCGCCGAGGTCGATGCCGATGCGCATGGGTCCGCCGTCTTGGACAGGGGGCTTAGGAAGGGAGCGGTGGTCCGGCACAGCTATATCGCCCGGCGATGCCGCCGGCCAGACCCCGGATGCCCCGGTTTCACCGTAAGAGGTTGCCCCCCTCCCCTTTGCACCGTCGCACCTGCGCCGCCGGGGAATAGATTCTGTCCCGGTACCCGTTGGAACGGCATCGGCACGCCCATGAACCGCATCGGCCGCAAGGCCCAGCCCGCCCCGCCGCCCGCCCTGCGCCCCGACCACCAGGAGGTGTTCGACGCGCTGCTCCTGGCGTTGCTCGGGCGCAAGCGCTTCCTGTTCCTGCTGAGCGGCGTCGACCGCGACCGCGCCCTGGTCTTCGCCCGGCTGACGAGCTATCTGGCCGCCGACGGCGCCCTCGTCCTGCCTGTTGTGGCGCGCCCCGCCATGCAGGTGGAAGACCTGATGGCGGGCGCCGGTGCCGCCGCCCTCGGCGCCATGCCGGACGATTTCGACACGCTGATCGAGGAGCTGGAAAGCCGTCTGGACATGGCCGGCAGCGGCGTGCTGGCGATCGACGACGCGCACGTCCTGTCCCCGGCCGTGCTGGCCGACCTCGCCGATCTCACCCGTTCGGAGACGGAGCAGGGCCGATTCCTGCAGGTGCTTCTGTGTGGCGCACCCGAGTTGGAACGCCACCTCGCCCAGCCCGGCCTGATGGCCGCCGTACGCGACCTGGGCGCCATCTACGCACTGGGCTGGCCGACGCCGGACGCGGTGGACGAGGACGTGGACGAGGACGCCCTGCCACCGGCCGCTTCCCCGCCGATGATGGATTGGGCGCCGACACGCCGGCAGGCGATGGCCGGCGCCTGGATCACCGGCGCCGTGCTGGTCGTGGCGTTGGGCACCGCGGTGACGCTGGCGCTGCCGCCCGGCCAGACCGACGCCCTGGGCACCGGCGCCCGCAGCGCCGTGGAGCGCACCAGGACCGTCACCACCCAGACCTGGGAGCAGGCGCAGGGTTACGCCGGCCGCACCGCGGAGCAGGCCGGCGCCCTCGCCGGACAGGCCTGGAACGGTGTCCGCGGTGCCTGGACCAGCGTCAGCTCCGGCGCGGCGTCGCTGGTCAGCGGCGAGGAACCGGACAAGCCCGAGTCGGTGTCCCTCAACCGGCCGGAGCCGCCGCGCGTCGTGCTCACCATGCCGCCCATCGAGGCCGCCCCGCCGGTCGAGCCGCCGCTGCCCGCCAAGGCGCCCCCCACGGAGGTGCCGCCGCCTGTGCCCAGCGAACCGCCCCTCGCAACCGCCCAACCGACATGGTCACCGCCGGTCACCGAACCCCCGCCCGTGCCCGAGGCACCGGAGCCCGAGGCGCTGAAGCCTGAGACGTTGGCCAGGGCGGAGCCGCTGCCTGCGCCGCCGGCTCCGCCGCGGGCGCTGACGGCGGAGCCGGAACCGCCGCCGCCGTCCATCCCGCCGCCGCCGGCCGTCGTCCTGCCACCCATCCCGCCGGTCCCGCCGCTGCCGACCCCGCCCGTGGTGGCGCAGGTGCCGGCCGACCTTTTCCCGCCGGCCGTCGAGTCCCGCGCCGTTCCGGAGGTCGAACAGCAAGCGGAGCCCGCCACCCCGGCGCCGGTCGAGGTTGCCGTACTGCCGCCACCACGGCCGGCACCGCAAGCCGCACCACAGGTGGACACGACGGCGCAGCGCGTGCGAGCGCTGGTCGAACAGGCGCGCCGCCAGATAGCGGCCAAGCGCCTGACCACGCCGCCGGGCGACAACGCCCTGGAGACGGTGCGGCGCATCCGCGAACTGACCCCGCAGGCGCCGGAGATCGCCCAGCTCGTCGCCGCCATGGTGGACACCTACCGCCGCTGGGCCGCCCTGGCCGAGCGCGACGGCGAGTGGAGCGACGCACGGTCCTTCTACGAGCGCGCCCTGCTCGTCACCCCCGACGACGCCGATCTGCGCGCCCGCCTGAAAGACGCCGAGGAGCGCTCGCGCCGCGCCGACACGCCGCAGCCCGGCCCGAAGGAGCCCGACCTGCCCGGCCACACCGCCACGATTGCCGGCTTCGGCGGCAGCGCCGACACGCTGGCCCTGCTGAAGGCTCCCGACCGGCTGGAGGCGATGCTGGCGGCCGGGGCCAACCCCAACCATCGCTTCGACGACGGCAAGACGGTGCTGATGCAGGCATCCGAACAGGGGCTGGGCGCCGCGGTACGCCGTCTGCTGGGGGCCGGGGCCAGCCCGAACCCGCGCTCGCGCGACGGCGCCACGGCGCTGATGTACGCTTCCTACAACGGCCACGGCGACGTGGTCGCCATGCTCGCCGATGCCGGTGCCGACATCAACGCCGCCAACGCCGATGGCAAGACCGCGCTGATGGCCGCCGCGGCGCGCGGCCATGCCCCGGTGGTGCGCGCCCTGCTGGCGCGCGGCGCCGTGGTGGACCATGCCACCGCGCAGGGCTGGACGGCGCTGATGTACGCCGCCAACGCCGGCCAGGAGCGCGTCGCGCGCCTTCTGGTCGAGCATGGCGCCGACCCGCTGCGCACCGACGCCGAGGGCCGCTCGGCGCTGGCCATGGGCCGCCAGCGCGGCTCGGTGCAACTGGTGCAGGCGCTGACGCGGCGGTGAGGTTGCTACGTTGGGTTTTCGCTGCGAAAACCCAACATCTGCACGCCCCCTACTTGGCACTCGTCTCCAGCAACGCCAGCAGGCCGGCCAGCAGCTCGGCCGGCCGGGGCGGGCAGCCGGGGATGCGCAGGTCCACCGGCACCACCGCCTCCACCCCGCCCGTGCAGGCGTAGCCATCCCTGAAGACGCCGCCGTTGATGGCGCAGTCGCCGCAGGCGACCACCCACTTCGGGTCCGGCGTGGCGTCCCACGTGCGTTTCAGCGCCTCGGCCATGTTCTTCGCCACCGGGCCGGTCACCAGCAGCACGTCGGCGTGGCGCGGCGAGGCGACGAAGCGGATGCCGAAGCGCTCCAGGTCGTAGATCGGGTTGTTGAGCGCGTGGATCTCCAGCTCGCAGCCGTTGCAGGAGCCGGCGTCCACCTCGCGGATCGACAGGCTGCGGCCCAGCCGCACCCGCGCCGCCGCGTCGAGCTTGCCGGCCAGTTCCTTCAGCGCCGCTTCGGACGCCGCCGGGGCCGCCTCGGTGACCGGCCCGCCGGTGACGTGCTTGAGGATGTGCTTGAACATCGGCGGCCCCCTACAGGTCGTGCCCGGAGTAGGAGCAGTTGAAGGATTTGTTGCACAGCGGGAAGTCGGCCACGATGTTGCCCTCGATCGCCGCCTCCAAGAGCGGCCACTGGAACCACGACGGGTCGCGCGGGTGGCAGCGGTCGACGGTGCCGTCGGCGTTCACCCGCACCCAGGTCAGGATCTCACCCCGGAACCCCTCCACCAGCGCCACCCCCTCCCCCGCATGCCCCTCGGCCGGCACGCGCGGCGGCGGCGTCTCGCCCCGCTCGTTGCGCGGCACGCCGGGCATGCGCTTGACGATCTGCTCGACGAGGCTCAGCGACTGCTCGACCTCCTTGATGCGGATCCAGACGCGGGCGTTGACGTCGCCGTCGGTCAGCACCGGCACCTCGAACTCCAGGTCGTCGTAGGGCGGATACGCCGGGCTGCGGCGCGCGTCCAGCCCGCGCCCCGTCGCGCGGCCGACAAATCCGCCGGCGGCGAAGCGGTTGACGAGCTGCGCGCTGACGCAGCCGGTGGTCACCGTGCGGTCCTGCAGGCTGGCCTTGTTCTCGTAGACCGAAACCAGCGGCGGGAAGCGGCGGCGCAGTTCCTCGACGAGGCCGAGGATACGCGCCGGATCATGTTCGGCGACGTCCACCGCCACGCCGCCGGGCACCACGCGGTCCATCATCAGCCGATGGCCGAAGACGGCGTCGCAGGTGCGCAGCACCGCCTCGCGCAGTTGGCTCAGCTCGGCCAGCATGAAAGCGAAGGCGGCGTCGTTGCAGACGGCGCCGATGTCGCCCAGGTGGTTGGCGATGCGCTCCAACTCCGCCATCAGGGCGCGCAGCCACACGGCGCGCGGCGGCACCACGATGCCCATCGCCGCCTCCACCGCGCGGGCGAACGCCAGGGAATGCGCCACCGTGCTGTCGCCGGACACGCGGGCGGCCAGCCTTGCGGCGTCCTCCACCCGCTTGCCGCGCATCAGCCCCTCGATCCCCTTGTGCACGTAGCCCAGCCGTTCCTCCAGCCGGACCACCGTCTCGCCGTTGGCGGTGAAGCGGAAGTGGCCGGGCTCGATGATGCCGGCGTGCACCGGGCCGACGGGGATCTGGTGCAGCCCATCTCCCTCCACCGGCAGCACCGGGTAGGGGCGCGGCGCGTTGCGCGGCTCGCCCGGTTGTGCTGCCAGCGGGTGCGCGACGCCCCACGCGTCGTGGTCCAGCCAGGGGCGCGGGTCGACGCTCTTCTCCGCCTTCAGCCCGTACAGGTCCTGGATGGCGCGCTCCAGCCGGATGGCGCCGGGCCGCACGTGGCCGAGCGACAGGAACTTGCCGTCCGGACAGTCCAGCGACACCACGGCGATGTCGCCCGACAACTCCTCGCGCAGGGCCGCGTGCACCGTCGCCGGCTCCCCCCACAGGCCCAGCAGCGACCACGCGTTGCCGGACAGCGTCTCGATCAGCGTGCGCCAGCCGCCAGCCGTGGTGGTGTAGCGCGGCCAGGGCCGATGCCCGTCCACGGGGGTGCCGATGCGGTTGATGATGCCGAACAGCGGCTCGTCGCCGAAGTACATGGATGCCCCTTACCCGCCCAGAATCGCGGCCACGGTCTGGAACCACGCGACCAGCGGCCCCGGCAGCCAGATCCCCGCCACCAGCACCAGGCCCAGGTGCGCGTACAGCGGCACCAGCGATCCGTGGATCGGCTGCGCGTCCGCCGCCGGTTCGCCGAAGCACAGTTGCTGCACGCGCAGCACCAGCGCGCCGAAGGCGATCAGGATGCCGATGGTGAGCGGGATCGCCAGCAGCGGCTCCCGCGCGAAGGTCGAGGTGACCAACAGGAACTCGCTCATGAAGATGCCGAACGGCGGCAGCCCCGCGATGGCCACCACGCCCAGAAGCAGCCCCCAGCCCAGCGCCGGATGGCTCACCGTCAAGCCGCGGATCTTGTCGATGGCCTGCGTGTTGCGCGACTGCGCCACGTGGCCGACGGCGTAGAAGATGGCCGACTTGGTCAGGCTGTGCATCGCCATGTGCAGCAGCCCCGCGAAGTTGGCGAGCGGCCCGCCCATGCCGAAGGCGAAGGTGATGAGGCCCATGTGCTCGATCGAGCTGTAGGCGAAGAACCGCTTGATGTCGCGTCGGCGGTACAGCATGAACCCGGCCAGCAACAGCGAGCCCAGCCCCATGGAGATCATCAGCGGCCCGGGGCTCAGCGCCTCACCGTTCACCGCCAGCAGCATCTTGAAGCGCAGCACGGCGTACAGCGCCACGTTCAGCAGCAGCCCCGACAGCACGGCGGAGATCGGCGTCGGCCCCTCCGCGTGCGCGTCCGGCAGCCACGCGTGCAGCGGCGCCAGCCCCACCTTGGTGCCGTAGCCGACCAGCAGGAAGACGAAGGCGAGGTTCAGGATGTCCGCGTTGATGCCGGGCACGTGCTTCAGCAACTCGGTCCAGGTCATCGCCGCCATGCCCGGTCCCATCACCGGCTGTGCGGCGAGGTACATGAGGATGGTGCCGAACAGCGCCAGCGCGATGCCGACGCCGCACAGGATGAAGTATTTCCAGGCCGCCTCGATGCTCGCCGCCGTGCGGTACAGACTGACCATCAGCACGGTGGTCAGCGTCGCCCCCTCCACCGCCACCCACATGACGCCCAGGTTGTTGGCGCTGAGCGCCAGCAGCATGGTGAACATGAACGCCTGGTACATGGCGTGGTAGAAGCGCAGGTTCAGCGGCTTCAGCTTGCCGGTCTTGATCTCGTGCCCGATGTAGGTGGCCGAGAAGACGCTGGTCGTCAGCCCGACGAAGGATGTCAGCACGATCAGGTAGATGTTCAGCGCGTCCACCACGAACAGCGCGTCGGCCGACGGTTCCACCGCGAACAGCAGCAGCGACACCGCCAGCGTCGCCGCCGACGCCGCGCAGTTCAGCCACGCCCCCAGCCGGTAGTTGGACACCAGCGCCAGCAGCGCCGCCGAGAGGAGGGGGAGCCCGACGATGGCATAGACGGGGCTCAATGGCTTTCCCCCCGGAAGGATTCGATCTTCTGCATGTCCAGCGTGTCGAAGCGTTCGCGGATGTGGAACAGGAAGATGCCGAAGATGATGAAGGCCACCATGACCGAAAAGGCGACCGCCATCTCGACCACCAGCGGCATGCCGGCGACGCCCACGGCGGCGAGGATCAGGCCGTTCTCGATGGACATGAAGCCCACCACCTGGCTGACCGCGTTGCGCCGGGAGATCATCATCAGCAGGCCCAGCAACACGACGCCCAGCGACAGCGCCAGATCCTCGCGCGTCAGCGCCGCCGAGTCCTCGGTCACCGGCAGCACCAGCAGAATGGACAGCGTCACGAGCGACACACCCGCCACCATGGTCAGGCCGATGCCCAGCGCCGGCTCGATCGCGCGGTGGATGTTCAGCTTGACGATGATCCGGCGCAGCGCCACGGGAATGAGGATGGCCTTCAGCCCCAGCGTCAGCAGCGCGGTGACGTAGAGGTGCGGCGAGTTCTGGATGTACCCCTGCCACGCCGCCACCGCCGCCAGCGCCAGCGCCTGGAGCGTGAAGACGTGCAGCAGCGCGAACAGCCGGCGCTGGTAGAGCAGCGCGAAGCTCATCAGCAGGACCACGGCCCCCAGCAGGTGTGCGGCGTCATAGCCCAGGTTGTGCATCACACCCCCCGCGACACATAGAGGAAGATCGCCCCCAAGAGGCTGAGCAGCAGCGCCCCGCCCAGGAACTCGCCGTAGCGGAACACGCGCATCTTGGCGATCGACGTTTCGAACACCGCCAGCAGCACGCCGCCGGCCGCCAGCTTCGCCACGAAGGTGGCCATGCCCCACAGCACGAACGGCCCGCCCCCGGCGGCCGGCGTCGCCATGCCCCAGGGCGCGAAGATGCAGGCGATCAGGGCCATGTAGAGGAGGAGCTTCAGCATGCTCGCCCCCTCCACCAGCGCCAGATGCCGGCCGGAGTATTCCAGCACCATGGCCTCGTGCACCATGGTCAGTTCCAGGTGCGTGGCCGGGTTGTCGATGGGGATGCGGGCGTTCTCGGCAATCGCCACCATGATCAGCGTGATCAGCGCCAGCGCCAGCGAGATGCGCAAGCCCACCGCGCCCGACATCATGAAGTCCGCGATCTCCGCCAGCGACGTGGTGCGCACCAGGATCGCCACCGAGAAGACCACCATCAGCATGGCCGGCTCGGCCAGCGCCGCGATCATCATCTCGCGCGAAGAACCAAGGCCGCCGAAGCTGGTGCCGATGTCCATGCCGGCCAGCGCCAGGAAGAAGCGCGCCGAGCCCAGCAGCGCGATCAGCGCGATCAGGTCGGCGGTGGGGGCCAGCGCCAGCTGCGTGGTGAAGGTCGGCACCAGCGCCGCCGCCAGCCAGATGGCGGTGAACATCATGTACGGCGTCGCGCGGAACAGCCAGGAGGCGTTGCGGGCCAGCACCACCTCCTTGCGCAGCAGGCGGGCGATGTCGCGGTAGGGCTGCCACGGCGGCGCCCCCCGGCGGCCCAGCAGCCGGCTCTTCACCCACCGCACGAAGCCCGTCAGCAGCGGCGCCAGCGCCAGCACCAGCGCCATCTGGACGATCTGCAAGAACACGCTCATCGCTGAAGCACCGCCACGATGACGAGCAGCGCCACCAACGCCATGAACATCAGCGTCAGGTAGCGCCGGATGGTGAGGAACTGCAAATGGTCGACCCGGTCGGCCACCCAGCCCACGGCGCGGGCGATGGGGGTGAAGATCAGTGCCCAGGCCGGGTCCACCAGCGTGACGGAGAAGCGCGCCGGGCGCACGTCGCCGGGATCCGGCATCTCCACATGGTCGCGCGCCCGGAACACGGTGGCGCCGAAAACGCGGCGGATCGGCTGGCCGAAGCTGGACGCCGTGTACTGCGACACCGCGTCCGGGTCCGGATCGGCGAAGCCGCAGCCCCAGGGGATCGACCAGCGCACGCGGTCCGACGCGCCGCGGTGGATCAGCAGCACCAGCACCATGGACAGCACGCCGATCACCACCAGCATGATCAGCCCGTTGTACGAGTTGCCGACCGCCGAGGTGGGGGCGAGCCACAGCCACGGCTGATAGGCCCGGTCGTCGAACGGCCCGGCCTCCACGGTCAGGCGCGTCGCCGGCTCGAACAGGCGGATCAGCGGTGTCGGCAGCACGCCGATCACCACGCACAGCACCGACGGGACCGCCATGCCCAGCCGCATGGCCAGGTTGACCTCGCGCGCGCCGGCCGCCGCGGCCGAGCGCGGCCGCCCGAGGAACGCGGTACCGTACATGCGCACGAAGCACGCCGCCGCCAGCGCCGCGGCCAGCGCCAGCAGCGCGCCGACCACGGCGATGAGGATCTTCATCGACCATTGCGGCAGCGCCGGGCCGTTGAGAATCGCCTGGAACAGCATCCACTCGCCGACGAAGCCGTTGAGCGGCGGCAGCGCCGAAATGGCTGCGGCCCCCACCAGCATCATCACGGCCGTCGTCGGCATCCGGTGGATCAGCCCGCCCATGATGCCCAGGTCGCGCCCGTGCGTCGCCGTCAGCACCGCGCCGGCGCCGTAGAACAGCAGGCTCTTGAACAGCGAATGGTTGACCACGTGCAGCAGTGCGGCCGACATCGCCAGCGCCGCGATCACCGGCGTGTGGCTGGCCTTGAACAGCAGCGCCGCCCCAAGCGCGATGACGATGGCGCCGATGTTCTCGACGGTCGAATAGGCCAGCAGCTTCTTCAGATCATCCTGCATCAATGCATAGAGCACCCCCAGCACGGCGGTCACCGCGCCGAAGGCCAGCATGACGCCGCCCCACCACCACACCGGCTCGCCGATCAGGTCGAACAGCACGCGGACGATGGCGTAGAGCGCCACCTTGGTCATGACGCCGGACATCAGCGCCGACACATGGCTGGGCGCCGCCGGGTGGGCCAGCGGCAGCCACACGTGCAGCGGCACGATGCCGGCCTTCGACCCCGCCCCCACCAGCACCAGCAGCACCGCCGCCGTCGCCGCCCATTCCGGCGCCCGGATGGAGCGGACGGCGTCGAAGCTGTAGTCGCCGTGCGCCCCGGCCAGCAGGCCGAAGGCCAGCAGCAGGCACACCGTGCCGAAGCTCGCCATGATCAGGTAGACGCGCGCGGCGCGCGGCGTCTCCGGCTCCCGATGCGTGGACAGGACGAGCAGCCAGGAGGCCAGCGACATGAACTCCCACGACACCAGGAAGGTGAAGGCGTCGTCGGCGATCAGCACCAGGTTCATGCCGGCCAGGAACAGCGGGAACAGCGGCCGCACCGGCCCGCCGGCCGGTCCATGGTGCGGTGCGCGCTCGTATCCCCAGCCGAACAGGCAGGCGGTGGCGCCCGTGAAGTTGACGACCAGCAGAAAGACGTCGGACAGCGCGTCGGCACGAAGGTGCGCGGAGATCCAGGGCAGGCCGACCGGCAGCACCAACTCGGCCGTGGCACCGCCGTCGGCGAGGCGCAAGCCCGTCCACAGCACGATCAGCGCGCAGACCGCGCCGGTCCCGGCGTAGACAAGCCCATGAAGACGCGGCAGGCGCGCGGTCGCGACCCCTGCCACCGCCAAGAGCAGAAGAAAGGCGATTGCCGAGACGACGAGAGCCAAGGCGGAAGACCATTCAGTAAGGCGGGACTCTAGGTAACGATGTTTCCGCTTCCACAGGCAAGCGGAAAACGGTCGACATGTCGCGGCGCGGCGATTTGCGCGCGAGTGGTGGCAATACCAGCATAAGGCGGGGGAAAAAAAATGCGGCCCGCCGGTTATCCGGGGACCGCTGGTAAAGTTTGGGAGGAAACGCAACCAAGTTGCAGGACCAGTTGTAGGCCATCAGGCTGAATTTTTGGTTAACGTGGCGCGCAGTATTTTCGTGCCCCATTTATGTCACGGATGCTTCTTGCCGCGCCTCCAGGCTGTTCGAAAAGCGAACGAAAAAAGCGGCTCACCGGGGATGGCCGGGAGCCGCCGAGGCGTTCGGTTTGGGAGGAAACGCAACCAAGTTGCAGGCGGAGAATGCCGCCATCATGGTTAACAATCCATGAACGCGGCCACAGGGGCGGCAACTTTTTCTTCGGCTGTACTTCTTTCGCGCCGCTACCACTTTCTCGCGACGGCTTCCGACGGAGACGCGCATGACGCTCGCCGCCGCTCAGGCGATCCGCTCGGACGACCGCAGGTTGGCCGTCATGGTGCGGATGCTGTCGGACACGCCCTCGATATCCTGCACGACCTTGCCGACGCTGTAGGAAATTTCCTTCGTGGCCGAATCCTGCTGCGCCACCGAGGACGCAATGCTGGCCGAAATCGCCTGCACGTCGGTGATGATCGAACCGATGCTGCGGATGGCATCCACCGCGTTGCGCGCCTCCTGCTGCACCGAGGAGATTTGCGCGCCGATCTCGTCCGTCGCGCGCCCGGTCTGCTGGGCCAGCGACTTGACCTCGTTGGCGACGACGGCGAAGCCCTTGCCCATCTCGCCGGCGCGCGCCGCCTCGATGGTGGCGTTCAGCGCCAGCAGGTTGGTCTGGCTGGCGATGGCGTTGATCAGCTTCACCACCTCGCCGATCCGGTCGGCGGCGGTGACCAGCGCCTGGACCGCCTGGTTGGTGCGCGCGGCCTGATCGGAGGCCTGTGACGACGACTCCGCGGCCTTGTCGGCGCGGTTGCTGATCTCCGTGATTGAGGCGGCCAGTTCCTCCGCCGCGGCGGCCACCGTCTGCGCATTGGAGGTCGCCCGATCCGCCGTCTGCGCCACGTTGGTGCCCAGCGAATCGGCGAGGTCGGCGATGGCCCGTCGCCGCTCGGCCTCCGCCTCGACCTGCCGGATTTCGGCCAGCTTCTCGGCGTGCACGTCGATCAGCGACCCGCAGGCGCGCAGCGGCCGGCCGCTGGCGTCGCGGCCCACGCCGCCGATGGCGCGGAACCAGCGGTAGCTGCCGTCCTTCATCCTCAGACGGTAGACGACATCGTAGCCGGTGCGCCCGGTGCGGTCGTTCAGGCAGGCGCCGAAGGCGTCGAAGGTCGCCTGCGCGTCCTCGGGATGCAGGCGGTCGGACCACGACTGGACGACGTTGGGGAACTCCACCTCGTCGCGGAAGCCCACAAGTCGGCGGAACTCCTCGGACCAGCGCCAGCGGCTTTGCGGGTGCATCGGGTCGCCGTCGTGAATCCGCGCGTCCCAAAGGCCGACGCCGGCGTGCAGGTCGAGCAGCGCCGCGCGCTCCGCCTCGTCGCGCTCGGCGTGCACGTCGATTAGGGCGCCGCAGGCGCGCTCCGCCCGGCCGTTCGCGTCCCGCGACACACCACCGATGGCGCGGAACCAACGGTAGCTACCGTCCTTCATCTTCAGGCGGTAGACGACATCGTAACCGGTGCGCCCGGTGCGGTCGCTCAGGCAGGCGCCGAAGGCGTCGAAGGTCGCCTGCGCGTCCTCGGGATGCAGGCGGTCGGCCCAGGACCCGACGGCGTCCGGAAAGCCGCCCCGGTCGCCCTGCTCGAATCCGAGCAACCGCCGGAACTCCTCGGACCAGCGCCAGCGGCTTTGCGGGTGCATCGGATCGCCGTTGTGCAGCACGGCGTCCCACAGGCCCACACCCGCATAGCGGCTGAGCAGGTTCATCTCTTCATTGGCGGCCGCGATTGCCTCGCGCCGCGCCCTTGATCCACCGAAGAACATCAGAGGCGCTCCTCCCTAGTGACACTATGCCTGGCGGATCCGCGGGGCGACTGACGATCGCCCGTCTGCCGGCAAGTCTTATATCCAAAAGCTTATCCCCTGATTTCTTGAAATTTGGTTACCCGTCACAAGACTTATTGCGCCGCGACAACCCCATATCAACAAGACTGGCCGGCGTTTTTCCGGCCACGCCACTGGCTGTGTTGCGGAGCAACATTACGCTCTATCTTCCGATTCGAAGCGGATGATCGCTGGCACTTTGGCAACTCCCGCCTCTGATGTTTTTCCATCCTTCGGGCCATCCTTCGGGCCGGAGATGCAAATGCCCCCGCCCATGGCGTCGGCGCGCCGGATCCAAGCCGACACCGGCTTGCCCCGTCCTATCCCCACAACGCCACTGGCCCCGTGAGGCGGGTTCGGGGTATACGGGCTTCCCTCCCGTTCCCCAGTCTGGTTCGCCCATGCTTTCCATCAGCCAGCGCATCGCCGACGAGCTTCAGGTCCGCGAGGCCCAGGTCGCCGCCACCATCAAGCTGCTCGACGAAGGCTCGACGGTGCCGTTCATCGCCCGCTACCGCAAGGAGGCGACCGGCGGCCTGGACGACACGCAGCTCCGCACCCTGGACGAGCGGCTGGGCTACCTGCGTGAGCTGGAGGACCGCCGCGCCACCATCCTCGCCTCGGTCCAGGAGCAGGGCAAGCTGACGCCCGAACTGGAGAAGCAGCTCCGGCAAGCCGACACCAAGACCCGCCTGGAGGACCTCTACCTCCCCTACAAGCCCAAGCGCCGCACCAAGGCGCAGATCGCCCGCGAGGCCGGGCTGGAGCCGCTGGCCGACCTGCTGCTCGCCGACCCGACGAAGGCACCGGAGGCCGAAGCCGCCGCCTTCGTCGACACCGACAAGGGTGTGGCCGACGTGAAGGCCGCGCTGGACGGTGCGCGCCACATCCTTGTCGAGCGTTTCGGCGAGGACGCCGAACTGGTGGGCCGCCTGCGCGCCACCATGGCCGACAAGGGCAAGGTCTTTTCCAAGGTCATCGAGGAGAAGCGCGCCGAGGGCGCCAAGTTCTCCGACTACTTCGATTTTTCCGAACCGCTGGGCAAGGTCCCCTCGCACCGCGCGCTGGCGCTGTTCCGCGGCCGTGCCCAGGGCGTGCTCGACCTGCGCCTCGACCTGGAGCTGGCCGAAGGCGAAAAGCACCCGGCCGAGGCCACCATCGCCGCCCATACCGGCATCCGGGATGCCGGCCGCCCGGCCGACAAGTGGCTGTCCGACGTGGTGCGCTGGACCTGGAAGCTGAAGATCGGCCCGCACGTCGAGACCGACCTGATGGGGAGCTTGCGCGAACGCGCCGAGGACGAGGCGATCCGCGTCTTCGCCCGCAACCTGCACGACCTGCTGCTGGCCGCCCCGGCCGGCCCGCGCGTCACCATCGGTCTCGACCCCGGCATCCGCACCGGCGTGAAGGTCGCGGTGATCGACGCCACCGGCAAGCTGCTGGAGACCTCCACCATCTACCCGCACGAGCCGCGCAACGACTGGGACGGCTCGATCGCCGTGCTGGCCGCCCTGGCCCTGCGCCATAAGGCCGAGCTGATCGCCATCGGCAACGGCACCGCGTCCCGCGAGACCGACAAGCTGGCGTTCGACCTGATGAAGCGCCACCCGGACCTCAAGCTCACCAAGGTCATGGTGTCGGAGGCCGGCGCGTCCGTGTACTCCGCCTCCGAAACCGCGGCGCTGGAGTTCCCCAAGCTGGACGTTTCCCTGCGCGGCGCCGTGTCCATCGCGCGCCGCCTGCAGGACCCGCTGGCCGAACTGGTGAAGATCGAGCCGAAGTCGATCGGCGTCGGCCAGTACCAGCACGACGTCGGCCCGCAGAAACTCGCCCGCTCGCTGGACGCCGTGGTGGAGGACTGCGTGAACGCCGTGGGCGTGGACCTCAACACCGCGTCCATCCCGCTGCTCACCCGCGTGTCCGGCCTCAACGAGACCATCGCCCGCAACATCGTCGAGCACCGCGACCGGAACGGCGCCTTCCGCTCGCGCAAGCAGCTCCTCGACGTGGCGCGCCTGGGGCCGAAGACGTTCGAGCAGGCCGCCGGCTTCCTGCGCATCCCCAACGGCGACACGCCGCTGGACGCCTCCTCGGTCCACCCCGAGGCCTACCCGGTGGTCGAGCGCATCCTCAAGAAGACCGGCAAGGACCTGGGCTCGCTGATCGGCGACGCCCGCTTCCTGCGCTCGCTGCACGCCGAGGACTTCACCGACGAGCGCTTCGGCGTGCCGACGGTGGAGGACATCCTGAAGGAGCTGGAGAAGCCCGGCCGCGATCCCCGCCCCGAGTTCAAGACCGCCGAGTTCAAGGACGGCGTGAACGAGCTGAAGGACCTGATCCCCGGCATGGTACTGGAGGGTGTCGTGACCAACGTCACCGCCTTCGGCGCGTTCGTGGACGTGGGCGTCCACCAGGACGGGCTGGTGCACATTTCCCAGCTCGCCAACAGCTTCGTGAAGGACCCGCACACGGTCGTGAAGGCCGGCGACATCGTCAAGGTGAAGGTCCTGGAGGTCGACCTGCCGCGCAAGCGCGTGGCGCTCACCATGCGCATGGACGAACCGGCCGCCCGCCCCGCCCCGCGCGGCGACCGCCCGCGCGAGGATCGGCCCCGTGACGACCGGCCCCGTGACGACCGACGTGGCCCGCCGCCGGCCGCCCCGAAGGCGCAGCCGGCGAAGAAGCCGGAGCCGGGCTTCGCCAACAACGCCTTCGCCGAGGCGTTCGCGCGGGCCAAGGCCGGCAAGAAGTAGAGGAGTTCAGACCCCGAGCTGCTGGCGCGTCCAGGCGACCAGCGCCGTCGCCGGCATGGCCCCGCTGGTTCGCGCGACCTCCCGCCCCTTGTGGACGAGCGCCAGGGTGGGAATGCTGCGGATGCCGAAGGCGCCGGCCAGCCGTTGCTCCTCGTCGGTGTTGATCTTCACCAGCCGGACGTGCGGCTCCAACTCGCGGGCGGCCTGCTCGAAGGCCGGCGCCATCATGCGGCACGGCCCGCACCACTCCGCCCAGAAGTCGATCAGCAGCGGCAGGTCGCCCTTCTCGGCGTGGGTGGTGAAGCGCTCGGCGGTCAGCGCCACCGGGTGGCCGTCGAACAGCGGCCGGCCGCACTGGCCGCACTTGCCGCCCCGGTCCTGCTTCTCCGGGGGAACGCGGTTGATGGTGTCGCAATGCGGACAGACGATGTGCATGGCGGACATTCTCCTCATTCCGGAACGAACAGCGCCCGATCAGCGAGCGCCTTGAGCGTGCGCAGCGTCACCAGCGTGACGATCACCGTGGCCACCGCAAGCAACACGCCGGCCAGCGTGGCGGACGAGGCACCGCCGCCCAGCGCATGGTGGTAGCTCAGGCCTGCCACCGCCAAGGCGGCGGTGGGAAAGGTGAAGGCCCACCAGGACATGGCGAACGGCACCTTCAGGAACATCGGCGCCAGCCGCACCAGCAGCAGCGCGGTGAACAGCCCCGTGAAGAACAGCACCCGCGCAGCCGCGTCCAGCACGCCGCCGTTGAGCTGCAGGTAGGACAGGAAGCCCACCGCCGGCGGCGCCAGGAAGATGAACAGCGTCGGGATGAGGCGCGCCGGCACCATGTCGTGGAAAATCACCCGGTACAGCAGCACCGGCAGCAGCGCCAGCCAGAACAGAAGGCCGACCGAGAAGAAGAACCACGACACCTCGACATAGCCCAGCCGCACGCCCACCAGCGGCGCCAGCACGTTGCCCACCACCGGGATGAACCACGCCGGGTTGAAGGTGTGCAACTCGTGGTTCCGGCCGATCCAGCGGCCCATCAGGTAAACGGCGAAGACGAGGTGCAGCGCCGCCGCGACCACCCACACCACCTCCGCCAGCTTCGGCGCGTAGGGCACCGCCGCGCCCGCCAGGATCATCAGGCCGATGGTGATGGTGGGGAAGAAGCTGCTGCGAACGGGATGCGCGAACTCCGCCTTCACCTCCGCCGGATGGCGCAGCGCCTTCGCCAAGTACAGCCCGGCCACCAGCACGAAGGCGACCGCCGCCAGCGCCAGCACCGCCTCGCCCACGGCCGACGGCAGCCCCAGCGCCTCGTGCGCCCGGCGCCACGCCAGCCCCAGCCCGCCCAGGCCCATGACCGTGGCGAACATCGGCACCGGCACGTGCATCAGCCACGCCGCCGAAGCCGCCTCGCCATGCGCTCTACCTTGCGCTGCCATGTGCGCAGACATCCTCAACCTCCGCTATATTTTAGATAATGCTCATATTGGACGCGCGAGGTGGGGTTTGCAAGGCCGTGTACGCTTTGTCGCAGGAGGTATGCACTCACGCTGGCGGCGCTCGATCGCTTTCATCGAGCGCCGTCCGTATCAGGCCCGCGCCGCCGCGAGCGCCCGGCGGGCGCGTGCATCGGGCTCGGGCGGCAGGCCGTCGAAGTCGCCACGCAGGGCCTTCAGCGCCACGCGCTCCTCGTTGATCTCCGCCTCGGTGCGGAAGCCCAGGCGGCGCATCACCGGTACCGGCGGGCACCAGCCCTGCACGGCGTGCTGCAGCAGGAAGCCCGCCACCGCCATCGGCAGCGCCAGGAACCGCCGGTCCACCGTGGCCGCCAGCCCAAGCCCGACCAGGGCGATGGTGGCGGCGTTGGCCTCCAGCGCGCGCTCGACATCCCACTCGCGGTCCAGCTCGGCGAGGCGGCCATCGATCGCGTCGCGATGCGCGGCGCAGTGAAGGACGGACTCCTCGGCGTCACGGCGGATCGCCTTGTTGACGGCTTCGCTGGTGTGCTCGGCGACACGGTCCGTGGTGTCGGGGATCACGGTCATCGGCTCCTCCTTCCATCAGGGTTGCCGAACGAACACCGCCGCGGGCATGCCGTTCCGTCAGCCGATGCCCGTGATGCGAATCGCCACCTGCTTGGTGTACGGCGCCACCGCGACGATCTCGAAGCGCACGGCGTTCTCGTGCGCGAACTCGTGAAAGGCGCGGTACTCGTCATCCTTCCAAGTGCGGTTGCCGATGAACTCGTCGAACACCAGCACGCTGCCCGGCCGGATGCGTGGGGCAAGCCCGGTCAGCACCGTGCGTGCGGAGGAGTAGAGGTCGCTGTCCACGTTGACGAAGCGCACCGGTCCCTCGTGCGCGTCCAGGAAGGCCGGCAGCGTGTCCTCGAACCAGCCGGCGTGCAGCACGACGTTGTCCCGCACCGGCGGCAACTCGCGGCCGGTGGTCAGCACGCCGCGCGGCTGCGTCCCCCAGGCTTCCGGCAGCCCTTCGAAGGAGTCGAAGCCGTGCACCGCCTGCCCGGCCCGCGCGGCGATGCGGTTGATGGAGGTGCCGCGCCGCACGCCGAACTCCAGCACCAGCCCCGGCAGCGCGGCTTGCTCCAGCGCGAACGACAGGAGCGGTGCGCTCAGCCCGAACAGCCGCACGTCCGGCGCCAGATCCGGCAGGATCGCCGCCACCGCGTCGGCCACCGGCCTGCGCTTGGGATGCTCTGCCAGCCGTTCGTCGAAGATCGCCCGCGCCTCCCCGTCCCGGCCGAGCAGACGGAGGTACGCGCACAGGAACGCCCAGTACTTGCCGTTCGCCCCGGTGCAGCCCACCGCCCGCCGCAGCCGCCGCAGCGCCTCCTCGGCGCCTGACAGCTCCAGCGCCGGGGCGTGGCTGCCGAACCACGCGGCGGCGTGCTCCGCATCCTCCGCCAGCATGGTGTCGTAGACGGCCAGCGCCGCCTCCGCGTCGCCCAGATAGGCGTGGCTAAGCGCGGCGTCGTACAGCAGATCGGCGCGGCTGCCCTCCGCTCGCGCCAGCGCCGCTTCGGCCACGCGCACCGCGTCGGCGTAGCGGGCGTCGCGGCGGTAAGCGCCGGACAGCGTCTCGGCCAGCCCCGGCAGGCCGGGCGCCAGCGCCGCCACGGTCTCCAGGATGTGCACGGCGCGGTACACGTCGTTGGCCAGCAAGCAGGCCTTGGCGAGGTGCAGCAGCGCGTCGGCGTCGGCCGGATCCCGCGTCAGCGCCCGGCGGAGGTGGCCGACGATGCGCGCGTGCTCCCGCCGCCCGGTGCGGGCGGAGGCGATCAACGAACGGGCTGCGGCGACATGATCCATGGGGCCGGGTTCATGCACCGGATCCGGCGCCACGGGAAGCAAAAAGAACCCCCGCCCGGATGCCGGGCGGGGGCCAGGATGGAGACTGTCAGGGGTCATTCCGCCGCGATCAGGAAGCGCGGGTGCTCCGGCGCGGCGTCGCCCCCCGGCCCCTTCCCCATGTCGGGAACGAGGCCAAGGGTGCGGCCGATCTCCTCTTGGGTCGGTCGGCGGCGGTAGGAGGCGGCGTAGCGGTCGAGCGCGGCCAGACACTCCGTGATGGTGCCCGACCCCACCGCCCGGCAGTCCTCGAAGGCGTGCGGGTCGGGGCGGAACCAGTGGGTGATGTAGCAATCCTCGGCGCCGTCCAGCGTGAGGGTGAGGGTGAGGGCGAAGCGGCCCTCGTGCCCGATGCGCGCGTGCGCCGCGCGGATCCGGGCCTGGACCTCCTCGATGGTCATTGCTTTGCGTCCTCTCATGTCAGGCGGCCTCCTCATAGGACCGCTCGGCGGCGCGGCGCCCCCATTCGGCGTCACGGGCCAGAAGGTCGATCATCGCCCGGGTGGCCGATGCCGCGTCCGGCGCGGTGTCCGGCCGCAGCAGCCGGCCGAGCTGGAGCGCCATGGAACCGGCCTCCGCCTCCACCCAGCGGGCGAAGGCGCGCCGCCGGTCGGCTTCCCGCCAGTACCAGGCGGGCAGCCGCGGGTGCGTGCGCTCCATCTCGCCCTCCCAGGCGCTCATGCGGTACAGGCCGCTGGGAGAGCGTTCGCCGGCCATGCGTTCAGCGCCCATGGGCGTCACGCGGCCTCGCGGCCGTCCCCCTCTTCGCGCTTCAGGATCTCGGACTTCTTCTGCGCGAACAGCCCGGTGATGCGGTGCTGCGCGGCGCGGTCGATGGCGCCGATCTCCCGCAGGCGGTTGCCCACGCCGGCCCGCCAGACCTCCTCCAGATCGTCGAGGTCGAGGCAGGCGGCGAGGCGGCGCTTCACCTCCGCCTCGAACGCCTCGATGGCGGCCGGCTGCAGATCGGGGTTGGCCTTGGCGGCGTAGTAGGCCTCCGACTCCTCCCGATACTTGGAATCGTCGAACTGCCCCATGTAGATGTCGGCGGCCAAGCCGAGCTGGAGCAGGCATTTGCCCACCGCGTCGGTCATCGACATCTTGAAGCACTCGTCGTCCGGCGCCTCGATGCCGTTGCGCCGGCGCACCATCTCGGTGCCGCCCCACTGCGGGCCGGTCCAGCACTTCTCCCCCGTCTCCGGGTCCAGGTACCAGACGCGCGCGCAGATGAAGACCATGCGCTCGGCGATGGTCCAGTCGACCTGCTCGTAGCCCCAGCCCTTGCCGACCGGGCCGAACGCCTCGGTCATCATCTGCAGCCGCCACGTCGGGTCGATCTGCGTGCCGCGGAAGCCGCCGGGCCTCGCGAAGGGCTTGGTCGCCTTTGGGTCCGTGCGCTTCAGCTGGTTCCACAGGTGCAGGTTGTCGAAACGCGGCGCCGTGGCGCCCACCTTCACCTCCGCCCGGCCGCCGCTTCCCTGGGAAGCCCGCTGGGGGGCCTCGGCCTTGGTCTCAACCTTCTCGGCGTCGGCGACGGTGTCCGTCTTGCTCATGCGTCCCATCGGTGAAGTCCTTCCAGACTAGCGTTTTTTCACTCCCCTCACCCCAGCCCCCGTCGAGAATGGCGGACAGGCTCGGGTCAGAGGAGACGGGCGCCCACGGCTCGGCCCGTTCGAGCGCGCGCCGGGGCGGTTCGCCGTAGCGCAGGCTGAGGCGTCCCTCGCGGTCGCGCGCGAGGAACAGGCCGCCGGCGAAGGCGAGGCGCGCGTCGTCCGGCATCAGCGCCTTCAGCGCCGCCTCCGCCTCGCGCGCCGCCAGCGCCGCCGGCCGCTGTTCCACCAGCACCGCCGCCAGGGCCACGAAGCGGTTGTGGCGGGCCATGTCGACGACGCGCAGCGCCTCCACGTACGGCGCGTCCAGCGGCAGCGGGTCGCACGGCTCCACGTCGTTGGCGACGTGCCACCAGAAGGCCTCCGCCGTGGCGAGCAGCCGGTCGCAGTCCGCCTCCACCCGCGCCGTGCGCACCAGCGCGTGGCCGTTCGGGCGCAGGATCGACAGCAGTCCACGCTCCATGCCCGTCACCAGGAACTGGTGCTGCACCTGCCAATGATAGCGCTGCGCCAACTCCGCGTCGGACTGGAAGCCGCCGGAGAATTTCGCCTCGACGATCACGTCGGGACAGCCCGCATGAGCGCCATCCCCCTGGACATCATCCCAGGTGTAGAAATCCGGGTGCGCCACCAGCCAGTCGTGGTCCGCGTGCACGCGGGTTTCGGTGGCGGCGACGCACGGCACGCCGGTAGCGTGCTCGACGAAGCGCGGGTGCAGGTGCTCGGTGGCGATGCCGATCTGCACCGCCGCCACGAGATCGAGGTCCGGGGGCGCGGCGCGGCCGGTCTTCTCGCGCCACAGCGCCAGCCAATCGCCGGCCATCAGGCGCCCGGCGTCTGACGAGCCGAGCCGGCCAGCCCGCAAAGCCCTCTGATCGTCGCTGATCGCCATGCCCCGAGCCGCCCCTGCGCGTTTGCAGCAGTCCCGGCGTTAACCATAAGCCGGAGCCTAAATATGGCTGCTTTCTCGCACGATTCAAGAACAAAAAGTGAACCTGTAGCGTAGCCGTAAGGTGCGAAGAATCGAAGCTTCGCAGCGATCAAGAAGCGGTGGCGGAGCTATTAAGGTGCAAGGACGGGAAAGCGAAGCGTTGGCAGCCACTCAACTTTCCGGTGACGATCAAGACCCCGCCGCCTTGGCGATGCGCAGCAGCGAGCGGGAGAGATCTTTGATGTTCGTCTGCACGTATTCCGGCTTGTCGTGCGACTGGATCATGAAGGCCGGCGGCGAGTCCGCCCCCAGCATGGAGAAGCCGTACCGCGCCTTGGCCTGCCGCCATTCCGGATGCTCGACGATGTCCTTCAGCATGCGCTCGCCGAACAGGCCAGACTCCATGGCCTTGCGCATCAGGTCGCCGCTGCCTTCCCGGTCCATCATGTTGACCAGCCCCTTCTCCAGGTCGCCCAAGGACACGTCGCCAAGTTGGGCGAAGGCGTCGTTGTCGATGAACATCGACACCGAACCGCCGCCCCTGCTTTTCGGGAAGGTCAGCGTGATGACCGAGCTGTCCTCGTACACCGGGTCGAGGTCCGGATCGGATTCCTTCGCCGCACCCGTGCCGGACTTCGCCCCCGGCTCCTCGATTCCCAGCTTCTCAGCCATCTTCTTCAACACGTCGACGATCTTGCCGCTGAGCTTGACGTCCACGTCCTTGCCCACGCCCAGCGTGTCGCGCACGAACGCCATGAAGCGCTCGTTGTACTTCGCCTTCTCGGCGCGCTGCGCCGCCTCCATCTCCGCCCGCATGGCGTCGTGATCCACGTCGAGCCTCGCCGCCCGCGACAGGTCCGGCACCACGCCCCCGGCCACGAGCCTCCGGGCCGCGTCCGACAGAATCACCTGATCGCCGGACGGTGCCTCCGCCCCCGCAGCGGCTGCGGATGTCGTGATCCTGACGGGAATCGACGGAAGGGTGATGGCGGCCGTGCCGCCGGCGGCTTTCACATCCATGGCCCGCGCTCGCCGGTTGTCCTTCCGTCCAGCGTGCCGCCTCTTCGTAAACCTGAGGTAAATGGACGCGTCAGCGATGCAGCGGCCGGACGATGTGCACCGCCACACCCGCCACGCTGGCGTCGGTGATCGGCGTCGGCCCGCAATCGGGATCGGTTGAGACCGGCAGAAGGTGCGGCGGGAAGAAGCGGTACCCACAGACGCTGCGGTCGTGCACGGTCACCACCACGTCGCCCGGCCGTGGCGGCAGCACGTCCAGCGGCTCCAGCACCACCTGGTCGTCCGGCAGCACGCCCGCGGCGTTCAGGCTGCGCGAGCCGATGCGCAGGGCGAAGGCCCGGCGCGACGCCGGGCGGTCCACCGGCACGCTGTCGCCGCCCTGGCGCAGCACCGTGGCGAGGAACGATTCCGCCGCCCGCCGCCCCAGATCGCGCAGCACCCCCACCTGGTCCAGCGTCAGCACCGGCACGCGGCTGACCGGCGGGCAGGCGCCGTCGTCGAGGAAACGCGGTTCCGATCCCGCGGCGCGGGCCAGCCGGCCCAGCGTGTCCGCCCCCGGCATGCTGCCCCGCGCGGGGTCGCGCAGGAACCGCGTCAGGTTGGTGGGCGTCACCCCGGCGGAGCGGGCCCAGGCCCCGGCGCTCCAGCCCCGCGCCTCCATGACGCCCGTCATCCAGCGCATCAGCGCGCGTCGCGTGTCGTCCATGCCCCGGCCAACCCCTGAAGCGTGCATCCTCGCAAGCGTTGCCGGGGGAACAACGCGCGAACACGGCGTTCGGGGCTGCGAAACCGCACGGGTACTCCGAATCAGAGACCCATTTCCCGTTCGAGATTGCCCGTCATCTTGTTGAGCAGGCGCAGCAGTTCCGCCCGCTCCTCCGGGGTCAGGTCGCCGACGGCGACGGTGTTGACGCCGCGCGCCTCGGCCGTCACCTCCACCTCAAGCGCACGGGCGCGCTCGGTCAGGAAGACCAGGGCTCGGCGGCGGTCCTGCGGATCCGACTCGCGGCGGATGAGGTTGTCGCGCTCCATGCGGTTGAGCGTGTTCGCCATGGTCGGCTGCTCGACCTGCACGAGACGGCACAGCTCGGCCTGGCTGATCCCTTCCCGCTCCCACAGCGCGAGCAGAGCCGGGAACTGTCCGGGGTACAGGCCATAGCGCTGGATGCGCCGCTCCAGCGCCCGACCGAACAGCCGCGCGAGGTAGTTGATCATGTAGCCGTAGGTCTCGGTGCGGCACAGAGGCATGATTGCGGGGTCACGAAGTGGTTTTGCCTCGCTACGATAACGCCGTTCCGCACGTTTGGCGATGGCCTTCACCAGGGCCGCGCCGCTTTCGTGGCCGCCCTCGCGGCCTTGCACCGCGGCGTGGGCTGCGCCATCTGCTGGGGACCCCACAACCGCGGAGTCCGAGCATGCTGATCACCACCACCGACGCCGTCGAAGGCCGCCGCGTCGTCGAGTACCTGGGCGTCGTCGCCGGCGAGGCGATCGTCGGCGTCAACATCTTCCGCGACCTGTTCTCCGGCATCCGCGACATCGTCGGCGGCCGTGCCGGCGGCTACCAGAACGCGCTGCGCGACGCGCGGGAAGCGGCCTTCGCCGACCTCGCCGAGGCCGCGCGCGCCTCGGGCGCCAACGCCGTCATCGGCGTCGACATCGATTACGAGATCCTGGGCAAGGAGAACGGCATGCTGATGGTGTCGATCAACGGCACCGCCGTGCGCCTGGGCTGATCCCTGGGCTGATCCCGGACGCAAGAACGGGGGGCCGAAGCCCCCCGCCCGCGTCGGGTCGAGGCGCCGGCCGAAAACCCCACGCCGTGGCGCCCGGCCGTTCGCCCGGCTGGACAAGGCCGATTGCTCCCGTACACTCCTCGCAAAACAACCATCGCCTTCGGGCAGGGAGGAGTGTGCATGCGTAAAGTCGTATTCGGCCTCGGCGGCATCGTCCTGGCGGCGGGAATGGCGCTGGCGGCGCCGGCTTTCGCCTACGACGGCACCGTCGAGAAGAAGACCTTCGAGATGCCGAGCTACACCACCGCCGGCGGCGAGACCATCAAGCAGGTCCGCGTCGGCTGGGAAGCCTACGGCAAGCTGAACGAGGCCAAGGACAACGTCATACTCGTCACGCATTTCTTCTCCGGCACCTCGCACGCCGCCGGCAAGTACAAGGCGGAGGACAAGGCGCCGGGCTATTGGGATTCCATCATCGGCTCCGGCAAGCCGCTGGACACCGACAAGTACTACGTCATCAGCTCCGACACGCTGGTGAACCTGGGCGCCAAGGACCCGAACGTGGTCACCACCGGCCCGGCCAGCGTCAACCCGGACACCGGCAAGCCCTACGGCATGAGCTTCCCGGTGGTCACCATCCGCGACTTCGTGAATGTGCAGAAGGCGCTGCTGGACAGCCTGGGCGTGAAGTCGCTGCACGCGGTGATCGGCGCCTCCATGGGCTCGCTGCAGGCGCTCGAATGGGGCATCGCCTATCCCGACATGGTCAAGCGCGTCGCCGCGGTGATCGGCGGCGGCGAGGCCAACGCCTTCCTGATCGGCTGGCTCAACATCTGGGCGGCTCCGATCAAGCTCGACCCCAACTGGAACAACGGCGACTACTACGGCAAAACCGAGCCGGTGAAGGGGCTGGCCGAGGCGCTGAAGGTCGTCACGCTCCACGCCAACTCCTGGAAGTTCTACGACGCGCAGTTCGGCCGCAAGCTGGCCGAGGAGGGCAAGGACCCGCGCGCCGCCATGGCCAACCAGTTCGCGGTGGAGGCCTTCCTGGACAAGGCGGCCGCCGGCCGCGCCGCCACCAGCGACGCCAACCACTTCCTCTATCTGGTGAAGGCCAACCAGACCTTCGTCGCCGGCAACGGCGGCTCGCTGGACGAGGGGATCGCGAAGATCAAGGCGCCGGTGCTGCTGATCCCGTCCGCCGACGACATGGTCTTCCCGCCCGAGGAAGCCATGCGTGCGCTGAAGGACAAGCTCGCGAAGGCCGGCAAGGACGTGACCTACACCGAGGCGATCACCACCAACATGGGCCACCTCGACGGCGTCGTGCACATCGGCAAGGCCGGCGAGGAGATCACAAAGTTCATGGCGAAGTAACAGGCGCGGACGTTGGGCTTTCGCTGCCCTCAGCCCAACCTACAACTCACCCGTAGGTTGGGTTGAGGCCAAAGCCGAAACCCCAACGCCGTGCTTACGGCCCCACGTAGTTCTTCATCAGCTTGGCCTGATCGCCGACGTAGACGCTGCAGCGGCTGTCCTGGTCGTCGAAGAAATAGACCTTGCCGGGCTGGCGCTTATTCTGTGGATCGTCCAGGTTGGCGCCACCGGAGAACGCCACACCGTAGGCGCGCTGCGGCGTGCGCGCCCAGTAGAAGCCCGGCGTGTCCTGCGTGAAGGCGCCCATCCGGCAGAGATGCGAGAGCTTCGGGTCCAGGGTCGCCACCTCCCGCAGGTCGGTGGGCAGCCGGTAGACCACCTGGCTGCGGATGTACTGGAGGCGCGGCACCACCCGCTCCGGCTGGAGGAGCGGCCGGTTGAAGCCGCGCAGGTGGTCGGGACGGGTCTGCTCCAGGCGCAGCATCTCGGCCGCCGCCGAGCCTGCCGCCAGCACCAGAACAATGAACGCCGCCAGAATCCGGATCGCCATGCCATCCTCCCGCGTGATGGCATGTTACCACGTTGCAACGTTCAGCGCACCGAGGGGTTGTTGGCGACGAAGGCGATGTAGGGCAGCCGCTTCAGCGCGTCGGCCACCATTAGGTAGGCGATGACGAAGGCAATCAGCGACGCCAGGAAGTAGCCGTAGCCGTACCAGGCGAAGCCCATTTCGCTGAACACCAGCGTGCAGGCGACGTTGATCGCCAGATACAGCGCCTGCGCCAGCAGGTTGCGCCGCCGCAGGTCGAAGTACGACAGGATGATCGTGCAGAACAGGAACAGCACCTGGAAGAAGGCGCCCAGCGCGCCGAAGCGGAAGATGCCGATCTGCGTGTAGGTCAGCCCAAGCCAGCCGACGAGGCTGGGCGCAAGGAAAATGGTCACCGCGCACACGGCACCCTGCAGGATGATCAGGTTGCGCGCACTCTCCAGCAGCGCCTGGACGATGGCCTTGTGGTTGCGGGCGATCTGCGCGTAGGTCGCGTGCGCCTGGATGTCGCGGTAGAACGCCTGATAGCGCTCGAAGAAGCGCGTCTCGATGTTGACGGTGAAGATGGTCAGCGCCGGCACGATGGTCAGGTACGCCACGAACATGGCGCTGTCGTAGGCCGAATAGATGACCATGGCGCCGGACACCGTCTCCCGCTCCGGCACGAACCACATGATCCACTTGTCCGCCCACACCGCGAGGTTGCCGACCAGCCCGATCAACGCCAGGTCCCAGTACTTGCGGAAGTACTCCAGGAAGGCGAAGACGCGGGCGACGCGGTACGGATATTCGGCGAAGACGCGGGCGATCAGGCCGAACTGGATGGTGGCGAGCCCGACGCTGAATCCCCACACCATGCCGGCCGGCCCGCCGAAGGCGCCGAACGCGATGGCGGCGACCAGCGCGACAAGCATGCCCACCCCGAACGCCGTGGTGACCGCCACATAGTCCTTCAGCGCCGACAGAAAGATCGACACCACCCAGATGCCGCACACCAGGAAGAAATTGACCAGCGCCGCCAGCATCACCGGCACCGGCAGTCCACTCAGCAACACATAGAACGGCCCCGCCGTCAGCCCCGCCAAGCCATAGGCGATGGCCAGCGTCGCCAGCAGCATGCCGGGTGCCGTGTCCACCTGCTTCAGATAAATGGCGTCGGCGAGATAGCGGGTGGCGACCAGAACCAACGGCCCGGTCAGCACGACCGAGAAGCAGAAGTTGTAGATGATGACCACGCGGAAGAGGTTCAGTTCCTCGGCCGATGCGAGGTCCTTGCCCACCACGTTGATCCCGGCCAGCGCCAGGATGGTGAACATCCACGGCCCCGACGAGATGAAGGCCGAGTGCGCGTAGCCCTGCAGCACGCCCAACAGGTCGTCCCGGCGCGCCAGCCGGCGCAGCGCAAAACCGATGCCCGCCATCAGTCATCCACCATCTTCAGGCCGCCTTCCCGAACAGCGCCGGCCGGTCCGGCATGGTCCGGTAGGTCTCGTAGACGCCGCGGTAGATGCGGTCGATCTCCTTCTTGTCGTAATAGCGCCGCACGCGCTCCTTAATGGCCGCGGCGCAGCGGTCCCGCCACACGGGGTCGAGCAGCAGTTCGCGCAGCTCGCGCGCCGTGTCCAGCGGCGAGGCCAGCGGCGTGATGGCGCCGCCGGGGCCGATGGCCGGCTCCTCGTCGGCGCGGCCCAGGATCAGCTCGGCGCAGGAACCCACGTCGGTCGCCACCGTCGGCACGCCGGCCGCCCCCGCCTCCAGGATCACCAGCGGCTGCGCCTCCGACACCGAGGTCAGCGCGATGGCGTCCACCTTGCCCAGCCAGTCGGTCAGCTTGACGCGGCCGGCGAAGATCACCGTGTCCTCCAGGTCCAGGTGGCGGACGATGGTGCGGCACTCCTCCACGTACTGCGGGTCCTCCTCCAGCGGCCCGAGGATCATCGCCTTCAGGTCGGGAATGTCCTCGCGCAGGATGCCGGCGGCGCGGATGTAGGTCTTGACGTCCTTGATCGGCACGACGCGCCCGATCAGCGCGATGGTCGGCGGCCGTTCCGACGTGTCGCGCGGCACCTTGGAATAGCCGGCGTAATCGATGCCGTTGGGGATGATCTTCAGCTTTTCCGGCTCCGCCCCCTGGCGGCGCTGGAACTCCTGGTTGCCGCCGTAGAGGGTGAAGATCTGGTCGCAGGCGTCGTAGCAGGCCTTGGAATAGCTGGCGAAGGTGTCGAGCCACAGGTCGCGCAGGTCGCGCTTCTTCTTCTCCACCGCCAGGCTCATGTCGGAGCCCTCGAACAACCACTCCGCCATCAGGATCTCGATGCGGCGTTCGTTGGTGTAGATGCCGTGCTCGGTCAGGATGGCCGGCCGCCCGGTCTCCAGCCGTGCCCGCGCCGCGAACAGCCCGGCGTAGCCGGTGGAGACGGCGTGGTAGACCTTCGCCGCCGGCATCGGCGCCAGCATGACCGAGAACATGCCGCCCATCAGCGCCCGCAGGCCCCAGAAGTATTCCAGGAACGAGGCGTCCGGCAGCGTCTGCTCGTAGAGGCGCACGACCATCCGGAACGCGTCCTCGGAGTTCAGCAGCACCCGCCGCCCGATGCGCGGCCGCCGGGGCGCCAGCAGCCGCACCACCTCCTCCACCTCGGCCAGTCCGCCGCCCTGCTGGAGCTGAAGCAGCGGCGTCTCGATGCGGCGGAACAGCTCGGCGGCCCGGTACGTCCACGGCCAGCCGGCGTCCGGCTCCTGCAGATAGACGTGGGTCAGCCCCTTCACGTTGGGCGGCAGCTCGTAAGCCAGCTTGCGCGGGTTGCGGTCGGCCACCAGCGCCACGACGTGGAACGTCAGGTCCGGGTAGGCGCGGATCACGTCGTGCGTCCAGCTCGACACCCCGCCCAGCACATAGGGATACGAGCCCTCCATCAGAAGGCAGACGTCGACCGGATCACCGGATGGCATCACGCCGCCTCCTCCAGCGCCGGCTGGTCCTCGGCGTTCCATAGGTCCAGCACGTCGCGCAGCGTATCCGGCAGGGCGGCGCCGGGACCCAGGTGGTCGGCGCGCAGGCGGCACAGCTCGCGCAGGTCGTCGAAGCGGGCCAAGCGAAACAGGCTCTCCGCGTACCAGAACAGGATGCGCCGGTCGGCCGTCCGCCCCGCCAGCGGCGCCAGCGTCTCCGCCGCTTCCGCCACGAGGCCAAGGCGCAGCAGCAGCCGCCCCAGGTCATGCCGGATCTCGTCGTCGTCGGGGGCGAGGGCAAGGCAGCCGCGATAGCCCTCCAGCGCCCGCTCGCGCACCTCCTGCTCGCGGTTGGTGTCGAGCAGGCCGCAGAAGGCGTAGTCGTCCAGGTGCCGGGCCAGCGCGAAGCGCGTCGCCGCGTCGTCCCGGTTCGTCTGCGCCGCGCGGTCGAGCTGCTGCCAGCGCTCGTTGAATTCGTGCTCCACGCGGGCGGTCGCGGTGGCCGCCTGCACGCGCACGGAGGGGTCGGCGTCGGCCAGCCCCAGCTTCAGCGCCGGCGTGAAGGCCGGGCGGAAGTGGCGCGCCACCAGCGCGATCACCGCCTGCTTCTGCGGCGGCGAGCCGACGGTCATGACGTCGGTGAAGCTTTCGGCCGCCGCCACGCTCGCCTGCTCGCGCCCCGATACGATCAGCTCGTACAACTCCTGCGCCGGCTCCACCTGGCTCTCCGGGAACAGCGACAGGTACCATTCCTGGAAGCCCATGGCGTAGCGGCTGAAGACCGCGTGCAGCACGGCGGTGGCCAGCGTGCAGGCCGGTCCCAGCGGCCCCAGGAACGGCGTGGTCACGGCCAGCAGCCCCGGCAGCCGCGCATCGCGGTCCCGCCGCACCCGCCACCACACCCATCCCCACAACAGCGCCGCCAGCGCGAAATGCCCCAGCGCCGCCGCCAACGCCCCGCCCGGCACCGGCAGCAGGTCAAGGAGCGCCGCGGTCAGCACCCCTTCGATGGTCAGCGCGACGAGCCCGACCAGCGCGAATTCCGCCGTCCCAGGCCCGGGCGCGTCGGCCGGCACGGCGTCGGCGATGCGGTCGTCGGGGGCGGTCACTCCTCCCCTCCACCGACACGTTCGGCGATGAAGCTGATGGTGATGGCGGCCAGCCGCGTCGGCAGCGCCTTGCGCACCGCCGCCTCCAGCTTGGCGGCCACGATGCGCGCCTGCTCCACGCCGGTGGCCGGCAGGACGACGCCGTAGACGAGGCCGTTGTGCCCGATGTCGCAAGCGAGGTCGGTGTCGCGCAGGGATTCCCGCACCGCCTTGCCGATGGACGCCGCCACCTCGCTGCGCTGGGCAACGGACAGCCGCGCAAGGCCGGACGGCTTGATGGTGATCATGCTGGTCTCGAAGCCCAGGCGCTTGCCCAGATGCGCCAGGAACTCCGCCTGCCGTCCGATGAAGCTGGAGGTGTAGAGCGAGCCGTCCTCGGTGAACACGCGCTGCTCGTTCGCCTCGCGGTACTGCTTGGCCTTGCCCAGCGCCGTGCCGATCCATTCGCACAGGATGCGGAAGTTCTCGACGCTGTTGACGCTCAGGTCCATGAAGCCGAGGCTCTCGATCTTCACCATGCCGAACACCTCGCCGGTGTCGGGGCTGACCAGCGGCCCGGCCATCAGCCCCTCGCCGCGCAGGGTGCGCTCGTCCTCCACGCGCGCCACGCACAGGAAGCGCTGGCGCCCCACCACCGTCTCGAAGATGGCCGAGGAGTTATCGAACCAGCGGGCGTAGTTGTCGTCGTCCTCCCAGCCCTCGTTGGTCACCGATTCCAGAACGTCGTTGTTCAGCAGGAACAGCGAGAACTTCTCCGGCTTCATGACCGTGCGGATCAGGTCGGCGACGCCCAGCATGATCTCGCCCTCGTCCAGCTTGTCGATGGCGCGGGCGGCCTGATAGAGCGTGAACACGGTGCGCAGTTGTCCGGCGACACGGGTCTCCAGGCTTTCCTTCACCGACTTGAGCTGCCGGTAGGAGCGCGCGATGGCGTCCGATTCCTTGCGTGCGTTGTCCAGGCTGGCGCGTAGTTCCTCCCGCTCGCGCAACTGGCGCATGCGCAGTTCGCCCAGCAGCACGGCGGTGACCAGCCACAGGATCGGCTCCCGGCTGACGGCGTAGAGGTACTGGTACAGGTCCTGGCTGATCAGTTGTTCGGGCATGTTGCCCAGGCGCAGCGCCACGGTCGCCAGGATGGCAGCCAGCACGCCTTCGCCCGTGCCGTACTGCACGGTGATCAGCAGGACCGGGATCCAGAACGGGTGCGGCTGCACGCCGTCGAAGCGCAGGCCCCCGGTGCTCAGCCAGTCGAATCCCAGCGCGGCGGCGAAGAACAACGCCAGTTCCAGGAGCGCCACCCGCCGGAATCCCAGCAGGCGCGCGGGGCCGCCCGGCCGATTGTCGGCCGGTGGCTGCGTCTGCGTGCCCGGATCGAGGGCGGATGCGCTCATCGCGTGTGCTTCCGTGGTCCTTGGCGTCTTGATACCGCGGTCATGGATACCGAGGGGTTAATAGCGCCACAGCAGATAGCCGCCCGCCGCCCGCACCGTGTTGCCGGTGCCGCGCGCCGTGCTGATGGTGTGGCTGGCGCGCAGCCCGAACTCCAGCGTGGCGAGCGGCGCGAAGGCGAGCTGCGCGGCGGCGAACGGCCCTCCTTCGTTGCGCCGGTCGTGCGACCAGCCGGCCTGCAGGTTGTAGCGGAACCAGTCGGTCACCGGATGATCGATGGCGAGTTGGAGCGAGTGCACCTCGCGCGACACCAGCGGCAGCGGCGCCTGCACGTTGCCGCGCGGGTCGATGCGCTCCGTCTTATCCGCCACGTACTCGGCGTCCAGGATGTAGGCGATGCTGGCGATCGGCCCCTCGTCGTTGAACGTGTAGCGCACCCACCCTTCCACCGAGGCCGAGCGCGCGAGGTTCGGGTCGCCGGCGAGGCCATAGCGGTTGACCGCTCCGCCCAGCGACGCGGCGAGCCCCTGCCACAGCCGCTCGTCGTGCGCGACCATCAGCCGGTCGCGCCGGCCGGCGCCGACGATGCCCTCGATGAAGGTGTAGGCCGGTTCCTGCAGGTGCACGGCGGCGCGCGTCTCGCCGCTGCCATGGGTGACGCTGTGGCCGACGCCGAGACCGACGGTCCGCTCGGCCAGGAACAGGCTGGCGCGGGTCTGCTGCGGCTCGTCCCAGTCGTGCACGAGGCTCAGCTCGGCGCGCGAGCGCCGGCCGTGGAAGGCCTGCGGCGGTCCATCGCGGCGCGGCACCTGGTCGACGTCGACGATGCGGTTCTCCAATGCGAAGCGGAAAGCGGTGTCCGCCCCCAGTTCCTTGACGCCGGACAGCCGGGTGACGCGCTGCACGTCGGCGTTCTTCACGCGGAACAGGTCGAAGTCCAGCCGGACCTGCTCGCCGAACTCGCGCAGCAGCCGCGCCTTGGCCTCGGCCACCTCCGTCCGGTCCGGGCTGAGGACCAGCGCGCGGTCGTAGAGCCGCACCGCCTCGCGCCAGCGCCCCAGCCGCTCCTCGGCCTGGGCCAGCAGCTCGACCATCTCGCGGTCGCGCGGGTTGGCCTCGACGAGCCCGCGCAGCCGCTCGCGCGCCGCGCGCACCTCCCCTTCCTCCAGCGTGGCGAGCGCGCGGTAGTAGTCCAGCCGGCGCTCGGCATTCCGCTCCGCCTCCGTGCGCTCCCCCGCCACGGGGGCGGCGCGGGTGAAATCCAGCCGCACGCCGGTGCGCTGCGGCAAGGCGTTCACCGCCACGTCGGGGGCCAGCACCAGCAGCAGGCTGTCGTAGCCGTACTGCGTGTTCTCCACCCAGCCCGACAGCCGGCCGGGGATGCCCTCGATGCCCTTCGCGTCGCCGATCGGCCGGCTGAAGCGCAGCGTCAGCTCCCGCCCCCGCTGCTGGCGCTCCACCGTCACCGCTTGCGGCCACGACAGCATCAGCCGCGCGGCGGCATCCTCGCGCACCGCTTCCACCTGCATGGCCGCCGGCGCCTTCTGCGCTTGGGCGGCGATGGGCGCCAGCAGAAGTCCCAACACAAGCAGCGCCGTAGGTTGGGTTGAGCGCAGCAAAAACCCAACGCCCTTCGCATCGCGGACACGTTGGGTTTTCGCCTGCGGCTCAACCCAACCTACGAGGCGCCGGCTGCGCGGATCAGTCCTGTTTGAGCACATGCCGTGCCTCCTTCAGGCGGCGGTTCTCGATGAGCATGGCGGCGTAGTCGGCGCGCAGTTGGCTGTCCGCGGGCCGGCGGCGGCGCAGCTCCTCGAACAGCGCCACGGACTCGTCCACCCGGCCGACGCGGTGCAGCAGGTTGGCCTGCGCCTGTTTGACGCTGTCGGTGCGCGCGCCGGCCGACAGCGCCTCCACCTGCTGGAGCGCCTTGCGGTAGAACGGCTGCGCCTCCGCGGTTCGCTTGGCCGCCGTCAGCGCCTCGCCCAGGAAGTAGTTGGCCTCGTAGTCGCCCTCCCCCTTGGCGAGGAAGCGGCGCAGGACCCGCTCCGCTTCGGCGAGGTGCCCCTGGTCGTAGGCGAGCATGCCGAGCTGGCGCAACCCGTCCGCATCGTCCGGCTGCAACGCCAGCAGCGCCTTCCACGCCTCCGACGCCGCCGCGCTCTCGCGTTGCGCTTCGGCCAGCCGCGCCCAGCGGCGCAGCGTCTCCGGGTCGCGTTCACCCGGCACGGCGGCCCGCACCGCCTCTCCCAGCGCCTTCGCCTTGCCCTCGGCGGCCAGCGCCTCGATGTAGGAGCCGCGCAGCTTGCCGTCCGGCGCCGCACCATGCCGGGCCACCGCGCCGATGACGCGCGCCGCCCCGCCGCTCTCGGCCAGCTTGGCGTACCACGCCGATTGCTCCGCCGGCTCCTTCGCCGCCCTGGCCCGCGCCTCGATCCAGTCGAGCGCGCCGGCCGGCGGGCGCGGCCCCCACAGGAAAAAGAGCTGGCGGACGTCCGGCCCGTCCGGCCCCTGCCCGACCGCCAGCCTCTGGAACGTTGTCTCCGCCCCCTTCTTCTCGCCCATCTCCAGCAATGCGAACGCCAACTCGCGCCGCTCCTTGGCGGGCACGCGGACATTGGTGGCGCGGGCCAGCAGCCAGGCGCGCAGTTCGTCCCGACGGTTCAGCGTGGCCAGCGCGTCGCGCACCATGCCGTCCCACGGCCCCGTCGGCGAAGCCTCGGCAAGCTGCTTGAGGACGGGCAGCGCCATCGCCGGCCCGCCCTCCTCCAGGAGCGCGAAGGCCATGGTCTCGCGCGTCTTGCCCGCGAGATCGGGGCGCCTCAGCAGCCGGTCGAGCAGGTCGGCCGCCATGTCCTTCCGCCCGGCTTGGCGCAGCGTCTCCACCGCCAGCGCCCACCAGCGTTCCGGATCGCCCTCGGCCTGCGCCGCCAGCACGGCGCCCGCCTCCGCCGCCCGCCCGGCCTTCGCGGCGGCGTCGACGTAGGCGTACATCCACTCCACGCCACGCCGCTCGGCGCGCTGGCGCAGGAACGGCAGCGCCGCTCCGTATGCCTTGTGGTCGAGCAGCAGGTAGACCAGCCCGTCCGCCTCCGCCTCGTCCAGCGTGCCGGCGGCGAGAAGCTGCGTCAGGTAGGCTTCCATCTCCTCTCCCGCGCCGGCGGCGTCGAGGGCGGCGATGTACAGGCCGCGCACCTCCGGCAGATCCTCGCCCAGCAGGGCGCGCAGGTGCGGCAGCGCGTCGGCCGGGCGGCCGGATGCGAGCAGCGCGTTGCCCAGCGCCAGCCGGCTGCGCGGCGTCGGCGCGGCGGCAAACACCCGCTCCGCCGCCTTCAGCGCCAACCCGATCGCGCCGCGCTCCACCGCCACCGACGCGATGTCCTGCAACAACTCTTCGGCCAGTTTCGGGTGCGCGTCCAGCCACGCCGCCACCTCCGCCGGGTCGCCCGCGCGCGCGGCCAGCCGCACCCAGCCGAGGTCCGCGGCCACCGACGGCTTCGCCGTGCGGCGCGCGGCGAACCAGCGGAAGCCGTCGGCGACGCGGTCGAGGTCGGCGAACAGCGTGCCCAGATCCTCCAGAAGCTCGTCCGGCACGTCGCCGCCGGCCAGCGGCAGCGCGGCGAACAGCCGGGCCGCCGTGTCCCGGCGCTCGGCGCGCACCAGCATGTGCACGCCCGCCAGCCGCTCGGCCAGGGGGGCGCCAGGGTCGGCGGCGGTGCGCTCGGCCCAGCGGGCGGCGGCGTCGCGATCACCGCGCGCCAGGGCGATCTCGCCGCCCAGCAGCGGCTGGCGCTCCAGGAACCCGTCGCCCAAGCCGCGCACGAGCTGGTCGAGGTAGGCGCGGTCGCCCTGGCGGAACGCCGCGTCGGCAAGGCCGACCAACGCCCAGTCCGGGATCAGGTGCGGGTCGCGCGGGCGCGCGGCCTCCAGCGCCAGCCGGGGCAGCCCGGCGTTCAGCGCCAGCGCCACGAAGCGGCCGACGGCCGCGTCGTCCACCGGCCGGCTCACCCACCAGTCCTGAAGCGCCCGCCGCGCATCTTCCAGCCGGTTGTCGGCGATCTGCAGGTCGATCAGCGTCAGCGCCAGCACCGGCTCCGCCGCGCCACGCGCCGCGAAGGGCTCGATCAGCCGGTGCGCGAGGTCCGGCCGGCCGATCTCCATCATCAGCCCGGTCAGCGCCAGGATGGCGTGGGCCGGCGGATCGCCGGCCAGCCAGCGCCCGGCACGCCGCATCGCCTCCTCCCCTTGGCCCAGATCCATGAGGAGGCTCAACAACAGCTCCCGCCCGTCGAAGTCGATGGCGCCATCGGCGCGGTCGTCGGCCGATGCCAGCACCTCCGCCGCCTCCGCATGCCGGCCGCGCACGGCCAGCAGCTTGCCGAGGTCCACCGCCGCGTCCCGGTCGTCCGGCCGCAGCGCCACCAGCCGTTTCAGCGCCTCCACCTGTCTGTCGTAATCACCGTGGAATCCGTAAAAGCCGACGAGTTCGCGGTATACGTCCTCCGTCGGCCGCAGGGCGGCGATCTCTTCCAGGTTCTCCAGGTAATCGCCCAGGCGTTGCGCGTCTCGGTACAGCTTGCCCAGCAGCTCGCGCGCCTCGATCCTCGCCGGCTCGCGCGCCACGTACGCCTCGATCAGCTCGGCGGCGCGGACGACGTTGCCCTCCTGCATGTACAGCTTGGCCAGCGGCATCACCGTGCCGGGGCCATGGTCGCCGGCGGCGAAGCGCGCCTCGAAGCCGGCACGCGCCGCCTCGAAATCCTGGTCGCGGAAGCTCTGCAGCGCCAGTTCGCCGCCGCGCGGGATCAGCAGCAGGCTGATGCCGATGCCGACGGCCAGCACCAGGAGGACGACGAGGATGTTGCTGCGCATGGCGGCCGACCTCTCACGGGTCCGCGCGCGCGACGCGCAACGTCAGCGGCGCGACGGCGTCGGCCTCCACGGTGAAGGCCAGGCGCCCGTCGGCGCCGGCCTCCGCCGTGCCGCGCCACACCTCCCGCCCGTCGCGCTCCGCCACCACGGCGTAGCGGCCGGGGGCCGGCACGCGCCAGAGCATGGCACCGGCCCCGAATCCCTGCGCCCGCACCCGGAACCCCTCGCCCTCCACCGCAAGGGCGGCCAGCGGCCAGCGCCCGTGCACCAGATAAGGCTGCGGCGACGGCGGGTCGGCGTCGGCGCGCTCCGTGTCCATCAGCGCCACCACCGGCTCCGCCACCGCGGGGTCGAGCGCCACGTAGAGGCTGCCCTGGTGATGCCGCTGGCCCAGCACGCCGGTGGAGCGGGCGAAGTCCACGGCGGTGTACAGCGCGCGGTCGAAGCGCAGCGTCGCCAGCTCGCCCCGGTCGCGCACGCGCCAGCGCCGCTCGCCATCCGCCACCAGACGCGTCGTGTAGAACCCCTCGGCGATGCCGGCGTAGGCGGTGGCGGTGACCGGTGCCAGCTCGCTGTTGCGGGCAAGCTGGAGGTTCTTCTTCAGCGCGTTGATGCTGCCCGGCTTCTGGCCGGAGTACATGTGGTAATAGACGTTGAACGGCTTCACGCGGATCGGCGTCTCGGTGTTCCGCACGGTCGCCGCGAGGTTCTGGAAGCCGTAGAAGCGGTTCGTCCACAGGTCCGTGTAGGTGTTCTCGTTGGACCCGGCGGCGTAGACCTGCCGCTCGCCGCCGACCGCCACGCCGATGGGCGAGACCGACGTGTAGGACGGGTATTCGGCGTCGAAGCGAGTGTCGCCGCCGTTCATGTTGCACGCTCCGGCCCGCCGCGCCTCGGCAACCGCCCCCTCGAAGGGCGAGGTGTCGCCCGACCATTGCAGCAGCCGCGTCCGCTTGCCGGCCGGCGCCAGCCCCTCGATGTAGGCCAGAGACCCGCCGATCTCCTGCTTCAGGTCGAAGGGGGCCTGCAGGAAGGCGCGCGGCACGGCATAGCGACCGATGTCCGGCCCGCCGGCCGGCGCCTCGGCCTCCGCGGTCTCGCCGACCACGTCGTAGGTGTCCTCGTGCCGGCGCCGGGGCAGCAGGCGACTCAGCAGCCCGCCCTCCTTGCCCTTTGCGGCGTGCGTATCGAACACCTGCTCCTTCTCGGCCGCGTAGTCCTTGAAGAAGCCCCAGTTGAATGGGTGTGTCCAGGTGTGGCTGGCCGGCTCCACCTGCGGCAGGACCAGAAGGCTTTTCGCCGCCTCCATCGCCTGCGGCGTGCCGCGCCACGCCGGGTCAAGGTCGCCAACGATGGGCGCCACCGTCACCGGCAGGTCGGGGAACGGCTCGATCGCCTCCTTGCGCACCACGTCGGCGGCCAGCAGCTTCTGCTTGGCGTACGGTTCCACCTCGGTGACGTTGCGCCAGCCGTCACCGTCGATGTGGCTGAAGTAGAGGCGCCGGCCGGCCACCGTGGTGACGTCCGGCTTCGGAAGATCATCCGTGGCGAAGGCTAGGCGGAAGAACAGGAATGGGTCGATGATCCAGCGCCGCCGGATGAACTCCGCATCGTAGTAGCGCGCGTAGTCCTCGACGACAAAGCCGCCGGCGGGGCCGGTCACGATCAGGTGACTGTCGGTGGCCGGGTCGCCGCCGCGCCGCATCACGAGGTGCGAGGTGAAGCGCCCATCGATCTTGCTCAGCCGCGGATAACCCGGCAGCACGCCGCCCAGGTCGCGCTCGAAGCCGATCATCGCCGGGTCGGCCCACGCCGGACGCGAGCGGTAGGTGAGGTCGGAATAGCCGTCGTCGTCGCGCAACCCGAAGCGGGCGAAGAAGCGGTTGACCAATGCCATCGGCATGCGCCGCCCGTCGCGCGCCGACCGCACGCCGAGTTGCCCCATCGATACCACCCGCACGCCACGCGCCGCCGCGGCGTCCAGCCAGTCCACGTAGGCGTTCGGGTCCTCGAACGGCGAGGAGGCGAACCATGTGAGCACGCCGCGCAGGTCCGGGTATTGGGCAAGGTCCGGCAGCCCCTTGCCGACGTCCCGGTACACCACCGTCAGGCCGAGGTGGTTGAGCGGCATCTCCGCCATGGTGTGGATACGCGAGAGCTTGAGCTTGACCTCCTCCGTCTCGTCGTACAGCGCCAGCACGGTGCGCGGCACCGTCTGCGCGGCGGCCGGCAGCGCCACGGCCAGCAGCAGGACGGCGAGGATGAGGCGGAGCGGGCGCATGGCGGGCTAACCGATGGCCGGGCGCGGACGTTGGGTTTTCGGCTGCGCCTCAACCCAACCTACCGGAACGTTTCGCGTAGGTTGGGTTGAGCGGAGCGAAAACCCAACGGCAGGCGGGCCGCTCATGGCTTCGGCTCCGGCACCACGCGGTCGAGTTCGACCACGGACACGTGCGGCGAGAACCCGTTGGCGCGCTGCGTCGCGTAGATCTTCCGCACCCCCTCGATGTCCGCCGGATCCCAGTAATCCAGCGACATGAGTTCGAGCTTCGGGTTCAGCCGCTTGGCCCCGTGCAGCGCTTCGACCTGGAAGCGGTAGTCCTCCTCCGGCTGCAGGCGGGCCTTGCCGGCCTGGAAGTCCCAGGTGGTGTAGACGGACTCGCCCAGCGCGTAGTCCAGCGCCCCGGCCGTCCGCGGCAGGATCTCGTAGGCACGGTTCAGCATGATGCGGGCCGACGGGTGGTTGCGCCGGATGGCGTTCACCAGCCGCGCCGACGCCTCGGTCATGCCGGCCCAGCGCTGCGGGTCGGTGCGCTCCAGGTGCGGCGGGTTGTCGAGCGTGTCGAGGAACACGCCGTCGAAGCCCCGGTGCAGGATGGCCGGAACCAGTTCCTCCACCACCAGCTTGACCCAGCGCTTGTCGCGCACGTCGACGTAGAAGCTGCCCGGCCAGTTGAGGTTCTCCTCCGACAGGATGCCCCACGACTTCACCTTCTCGAACCACGGGCGGTGGTTCTCCACCTCGCCCAGGCTGATGTAGCCCAGCAGCGTCTTGCCCCGGTCGCGCAGCGGGCGCAGCGGCGGGTGACGGTCGCTGTCGAGAACGACGAGCCGGTACGGCTCGAACGCCTGCGGCGGCTCCTTGTCGGCGTAGTAGACGGTCCAGCGCACCTCGGCCTCCGCCTTGCCGGAGAGCAGACCCGCGGCCAAGGCCGCGACCAGCGTCAGCGCGCGCAGCGTCACCCCAGCCATGCCAGCGTGTCCCGCAGACCGTCCACGAGGTCGGTCTCGCAGGCCATGCCGAACGCGCCCACCAGCCGCGCCGGATCGCCGATCGACACGCGGATGTCGCCGGCCCGGCCCGGCCCGTGCGACACGTCGGGCGACCGGCCCGACAACTCGGCCAGCACCGCCGCCAACCGGTTCACCGAGGTCGGCTTGCCCGTGCACACGTTGTAGACCGGCGCCCCCGGACGCGGCGCGTCCATCGCCGCCGTCAGGTAACGCACGAGGTCCTTCACATAGACGAAGTCGCGCACCTGCTCGCCGTCGCCGTGGATGGTGATCGGCAGGCCTTGCGCGATGCGCCCGGCGAAGATGGAGATGACGCCGGAATAGGGCGATTTCGGGTCCTGCCGCGGCCCGAACACGTTGAAGAAGCGGAAGCCGGTCGTCGGTACGCCGTGCACCCCGTCGGCGACGCGCGCGTGCAGCTCGCAGCCCAGCTTGTCGGCGCCATAGGCGGACAGCGGTCGGGTCGCGGCGTCCTCGGTCAGCGGCGTGTTCGGGTTGTCGCCGTACACGGCGGCGGACGAGGCGTAGACCACCGGCACCGGACCGCCGTCCTTCGCGCGCCGCGCCGCGTCGAACACGGCAATGGTGCCGACGAGATTGGCCCGGTTGGTCGCCAGCCACTCCTCCTGCGATCGCTGCACCGAGGCGACGGCGGCAAGATGGAAGCAGCCATCCATGCCCGCCAGCAGGTCGCGCACCAGCACCTCGTCGGCGACGTCGCCGACGGTGACCGGAACGCCGTCGGGCAGGTTCTCGCGCCTGCCGGTGGACAGGTCGTCCAGCACGTGCACGGCGTGCCCTGCCGCCAGCAGGCGTTCGATGAGGTGGGAGCCGATGAACCCGCAGCCCCCGGTGACCAGATAGCGCGCCATGTTCGTTCCGTCTTTCCCCGTTGGGTCAGGCTTGCCGGGCTTCGGCCACGGCCGCGTCGTCCATGAAGGCGGAGACGGTGGCCAGGAAGTCCTTCGGCTTGATGGGTTTGGAGACGTGCCCGTTGAAGCCGGCGTCGGCGAGCCGGCGCTTGTCCGCCGGGGTGGCGAGATTGGTGACCGCGACCACCGGGATGGCGGCCAGCCGCTCATCCGTGCGGATCTGGCGGATCAACTCGACGCCCGACACGCCGGGCATGACGATGTCCATCACCACGAGGTCCGGCGGCGTGTCGAGCATCAGCTCGACCACGCCGCGCGGGTCGTCCGCCTCGATGACCGTAAACCCGCCCTCTTCCAGGCAGCGGACGAAGAGCTTGCGCATCAGCACGTTGTCCTCGACCACGAGGACCGTCCGCGCCTGTTCCACCGCATCCATGCAAACGCCGCCCTTCGTGTCGCGGTTGACGTCCGCCGGCGTCATCACATGCGGCTCCGTGCCGTTGGCCATGACGAATCCCGTGCGGGCCCCTGTCCGAGTGAATTTCCGCAAATTTAGGTTAATTCGCGATTCACCGTCAAGGCGACCGGCTGCGACCTAATTGTGCCAGCCGTAGGGACTCGCAACCTGTGGCCGAAGCAACACACTCACTTGGGTGATGGCGCCGCGCCTTCCGCGATCCACCACGAGTCGAAGGCCAGCGAATAAGGCGGCGTCTTCTCCGGCCGCTTCAGGCGGTTCCAATAGGCGACGCGGTAGGTGCCGCTGTACCAGTGCGGCACCACGTAGTGGCCCCACAGCAACACGCGGTCCAGCGCCGACACAGCCGCCTCCAGGTCCTCGCGCGTGTCGGCGCGCACGACGGCGTCGATCAGCGCGTCCACCGCCGGGTTCTTGATGCCGGCGAAGTTGCGGCTGCCCGGATCGTCGGCGGCGGCCGAACCCCAGAAGTCGCGCTGCTCGTTGCCCGGCGACAGCGACTGGCCCCACACGTTGACGATCATGTCGAAATCGAAGTCGCGCGTGCGGTTCTCGTACTGCGTGGTGTCCACCGTGCGCAAGCTGGCCTGGATGCCCAGGCGCCTGAGGTTGTCGATGAAGGGCAGCGTCACCCGCTCGAACGCGGGGGAGTCGATGAGGACCTCGAAGGCCAGCGGCCTTCCGTCCTTGAACACGCGCACGCCGTCCTTCACCTCAAGCCCGGCGGCGTCCAGCAGCTTGCGCGCCTCCAGCAGGTTGGCGCGCATGCCGTGCGGCCCCTTGGTGGCCGGCGTCTCGTAACGCTTGGTGAAGACCTCCGGCGGGATCTTGTCGCGCAGCGGCTCCAGCAGCTTCAGCTCGGCCGGGCTGGGCAGGCCCTTGGACTCCAGGTCGGAGTTCTCGAAATAGCTGTCGGTGCGCTTGTAGGCGCCGTGGAACAGCGTGTCGTTGGTCCACTCGAAGTCGAAGGCATAGCCGATGGCCTGCCGCACCTTCGGGTCCTGGAAAACCGGGCGTCGCGTGTTGAAGACGAAGCCCTGCATGCCGGCGGGGACCTTGTTGCGGATCTCCTCCTTGACAACCTTGCCTTCCCTCACGGCCGGGACGTCGTAGCCGGTGGCCCAGGTCTTGGCGACGTTCTCCAGGCGGAAGTCGTAGAGCCCGCCGTGGAACGCCTGCAGCGCCACAGTGGCGTCGCGGTAGTACTGGTAGGCCATGGTGCCGAAGTTGTTGCGCCCGCGGTTCACCGGCAGGTCCTTGCCCCAGTAATCGGCGACGCGCTCGTAGGTGATGCTGCGCCCGGCGTCGACCGTGGCGATCTTGTAGGCGCCCGAGCCCAGCGGCGGCTCCAGCGTCGTCGCCGAGAAGTCGCGCCCTTCCCAGTAGTGCTTGGGCAGCACGGCGAGCTGGCCGAGGATCATCGGCAGTTCACGGTTGTCACCCGGCTTGAAGGTGAAGCGCACGCGCCGCGGCCCGTCCGCCTCCACCTTCGCCACGCCGGCGTAGTAGCCTCGGTAGAAGGGGTGGCTCTTGATCAGCGTCTCGAAGCTGAAGACGACGTCATCGGCGGTGACCGGCTTGCCGTCGTGCCAGCGCGCGTTCTCGCGCAGCGTGAAGGTGACGGAGGAGCGGTCAGCCGCAACGTCGATGCTCTCGGCCAGCAGCCCGTACTCGGTGAAGGGTTCGTCCGCGGACGAGGCCATCAGCGTGTCGTACATCTCGCCCAGGCCGGCCGCCGGCACACCCTTCAGCGTGAAGGGGTTCAGCGTGTCGAAGGAGCCAATGACCGACAGCGTCACCTTGCCGCCCTTGGGCGCGTTCGGGTTGACGTAGTCGAAATGCGTGAAGTCCGGGCCGTACTTCGGCTCGCCGTACAGGGCCATGCCGTGGTGCGGCTCGGCCCGCAGCCCTCCCGCAACCGTGACCATCAACCCGCACGCCAGAGCCGCCGCGATCCGCCGCATACCACCCTCTCCTTCCCCAGTCCGTCTGCCTTATGTGTCCCCGGCGAGCCCGATCGACAACCAGGGCTTCCCCCGGAACCATGCCGGAGACGCGGCGGTTATCCATCCGTCGCCGCCGCGCCGGAGAGCGCATCATGCCCAAGCCCTACCACCCCGTCGACACCCAGCACGTCCTGCACCTGCTGCGCCAGTGGCTCAAGACCGCCGCACCGCCGGAGGGGGTGGACTGGCTGGACGAGGCGCGCGACATGGTGAACGACGGCGCCGACGACGGCCCGTTCCTCGGCGCCGTCACCGGCGCCCCGCGCCGCGTCGGCCGCAACGCGCTCCACCTGCACGCCGAGGATCGCGCCGAGGCCGAGCGGGTCCGCCCCGGCTGGCGCCCGCAGACCTGGACCGCCGACCAGGCGGCGCGCACCGTCCTCCTGCTCGTCTACGACGACAGCGACCCCGCCGCCTACGGCGCCATGCTGGCCAGCGTGCAGGCCAGCGGGCGAGCCGAGGCGGCGGCGGTCTGCCGCGCGCTGCCGCTGCTCCCCTACCCCGAGCGGCACAAGGCCCTGGCCGCCGACGCGTTGCGCGCCGACGACACCACGCTGTTCGAAGCGCTGGCGCTCAACAATCCCTACCCGGCCGACGTCCTGGCGGAGCCGGAGTGGAACCGGCTGGTCATGCGCGCGGTGTTCCTGGACGCGCCGCTCGACGCGATCGAGGGGCTGGAGCGGCGCTCCAACCCGGTGCTGGCGCACGAAATCCGCGACTATGCCCGGCTGCGCCGCGCCGCCGGCCACACCGTTCCCCCCGCCCTCTGGCGTGCCGTCGGCCCGCACGCCGCCGGCCATCTGGTGGACGAGCTGGCCCGGATGCTCGACGGCCCGGACGTGGACGATGCCCTGGCCGCCGCCCTGGTGCTGGGCCGCAGCCGCGACCCGAAGGCCGCCGAGGCTCTTGCCCGCCGCCCCGATCTGGCCGACGCCGTGCGGAGCGGCCGCCTCACCTGGGACCGCCTGTCGGTCCACCGCCTGCGCAAGGTGGGGTGATCACCGCTCCCCGAACCAGCGCTCCCCGAACCAGCGCTCCAGGGCGCTGGACAGCGGCATCAGCGCCAGCAGGACGACGCCGGTGAAGGTCCCGGCGAAGCCCGCCGCCAGCGCCGCGGCAAGGCCCGCCACGCCGGCCGTCGCCGTGCGCTGCGCCGTCTGCACCGGCACCGGGCGCGGGTCCGTGGCGGCCCACAGCAGGTCCGGCAGCGTCCGCAACGCCAGCGCCAGCGCAAACGGCAGCGCCGCCAGCCCGCCGAAATCATCGCGCCAGCCCAGCAGGACCGGCAGCGCCACCGCCCCCAGCAGCAGGCCGAGCGCCGCGTAGACCGGCCACCACCCACCGGCCCAGCTGTCGCCCCGGCCCACCACGCCGAAGGCCATGCCGTAAAGCACGAACGCCACAGCGGCTGGCCACGCGGTCATCAGCCCGCCGGGCGCCGCCCCCATCAGATACAGCCCGCCGAGAGCCAGTCCGGCCAGCGCCGGCCCGGCGAAGGCGCGGTTCCGGCCACCGGCCAGGAAGCCGGCCGTCGCCGTGGCCGTGGCGATCGCCAGCCAGCCGGACGCCGCCGACACCTGCACCGCCGCCGCCACGCCCGCCAGCAGCAGGACGACCGCCAGCGCCAGCGCCACGGCGCGCGACAACGGCGGCTCGGCCTCGCCGAAGCCCGCCCCCATGGCGCCGGTCGCGGCCCCGAAGGCGGCGGACGCGCCGAGGATCCAGGCGAGCGCACCCGGCGCCGCCGGGCTCGGGTCGGCGGCGTGGCCGGCCAGCGCGGCGGCGATGGCCGCGACCACCAGGGACGGGCGCAGCAGGGCGACGCAGGCCCAGGCGGTGGACCGGAACGGGACGGCGAGAACGGACGGGGTCGGCGGCATGGGGCCGGGCTCCGGATTCAGGCAAGACACCTTCCTTGATGAACCCGCACGACAGAGCTGCTGTTCCACGCCACCACCATCGGATGGCGCATGGGCGCCCTGCGTGTCATTCTGGCCACCCGAACGAACAAACAGGGAGATCCCAACCGTGAGCGCTGCCTACACCGTCTATGGCCATTACGCGTCCCAGCCGGCGACGCGCGTCGTGCTGTTCCTGTCGATGGCCGGCGTGCCCTTCGCCTACCGCCACGTGGACCTGCGCAACGGCCAGCAGAAGACGCCGGAGTACCTGGCCATCAGCCGCTTCGGCCGGGTCCCGGCGCTGGTGCACGGCGGCTGCGGCCTCTCCGAATCCGGCGTCATCCTCTCCTACCTCGCCGAGCAGACCGGCCAGTTCGGCGCCCGCGACGCGGGCGAGGCGCTGCGTCTGGCCGAGTGGCTGTCGTGGCTGGCCGACGTCCTGCTGCCGCTGCAGCGCGCCCGCGCCGTCCGCCGCTTCGGCGGCGACACCGGGGCGCTGCCCTGGCTGGACAAGAGCGCCGCTACCGGTCTGGCGCAGCTCGACGCCCACCTCGCCGGTCACAGCTTCGTCGACGGCGAGCGGCTGACCATCGCCGACATCTTCGCCTTCCCCCTGATCGACCTGGCCGGCGAGGCGCAGGCCGACCTCGCCCAATACCCGAACGTCCAGGCGTGGCACGCCCGCATGCTCGCCCAGCCCGGTTGCAAGCCGCAGTACGAGCTGATGCCCCAGCACGACGTGGGGTGACGGCCTACGCCGCCACGAACCACTCCGGGAGCAGGCGATCGGAACCGATGCCCACCAGCGTCACCCGGTCGCCCGTGGCGAACAGCAGGAGCGTGTTGCCGGCGGCGTCGGCCGTTACCTCGGGTGCTGCGCCCGCCACCAGGGCGATGCGGTCGCCATCGCCGGGGCCGAAGTCGGCGACCAGCACGGAGCCGGCACCGCCGCCGACCACGAAGGTGTCGGCCCCCACGCCGCCGACCAACGTGTCGTCACCCACACCGCCGCGCAGCGTATCGTCCCCCTGCCCGCCATACAGCGCGTCGCCGCCCTGCCCGCCGTGCAGAAAGTCGGCGTCCTCGTTGCCGTAGAGCTGGTCGTCCGCCTGGTTGCCCAGCAGCCGGTCCGGGCCGCCGCCGCCCGACAGCGTGTCGGCGCCGTCGCCGCCGGCCAGCCCATTGGCGATGCCGTTGCCCGTCACGGCGTCGGCCTGCCGGCTGCCGGTCGCATCCTCGATGACGGTGTCGAAGGCGATGGCCAGCGAATCCGGCGCCGCCCGCCCGCCGACCCAGGCGCCCACGTCGCTGAAGGCGCCCGGCTCCAGGTTGACCGTGACGCCGAAGAACTGGTTGGAGAAGTCCAGCGTGTCGTGCCCACCGCCGTCCCAGATCGTGCGCGCCTGCCCGCGGACGTCGAAGCCGTAGACGTCGTCGCCGGTCCGCGTCGACCGGTTGGCGCCGTACAGGTATTGCAGCGCCGCCATGTCGAAGATCTGGTAGCCGACCGGGTAAAGTCCGGTGCCGTTGCTGTAATACGACATGGCGGTGTACAGGAAACTGTCCTGCTCCGGCGGCAGGAACGGCCCGCCCACCGAATTGCCGCCCGACCCGGCGTTGTAGTCGCCGGGGTGCTTCAGGCCCAGCGCGTGTCCCACCTCGTGCACCAGCACGGTGTAGCCATAGCCGCCGGGCACGGGGTCGAGGTTCGGCTGGTAGTTCTTGTTGAGGAAGATCTCCCCGCCCTTGCCACTGCCCGGCAGGTAGCAGTAGCCGGCCGAGCCCTGCTGGGCGCTCATGCCGAAGCGGATGGCCACCTCCTCGCCGTCCGGCACCTCGACGAAGCGGATGCTGGCGACCTCTGCCACCGTCTCCAGCACGCCGCGCGCGGCTTCCCGCATGGCCTCGTTGAAGGCCTGAAAGGTGGCCGCCTCTTCCGGCGTGGCATCGGCCGGCGCCGCCGCCATGAACGCGAAGGTCACCTCCGTCGGCGTGCCGAAGGGTTCACCCGCGTTCCACCGCCGCCCCTCACCCGCGAGCAGCGCGTCGATGTAGTAGATGCCCGATAGGGTCCCCCCAGCCTCCAGCGGTTCCGCCATGGCACGCCTCCGTCTCGCCGCAAGGACGAAACGGCGGGCCTATGACCGCAGGCAGCGGTCTACCCTGATTGTTTCAGCCTCTCATCCGCTTGATTCCCAGAAACGCGCCCAGTGGCGGCAGCGCCAGCGTCCGCCCGTCCGCCGATACCTCGGCCAAGGGGGCACCGGGCGGGCGCGGCAGGGCAAGCGGGGTGAGGCGTTCCCGCTCCTTCAGCGCCAGTTCCGCCGGCCGGTCGGACAAGTTGAAGACGGCCAGCACGCACGCCTCGGCCCCGCGCCGCTGGAAGGTGAGCACGGCGCCCCGCTCCTCCACCGCCTCCACGGCGCCCTCGCGCAACGCCGGGTTGCCGCGGCGCAGGGCCAGCGCCGCCCGCCAGACCTCCAGCGGGCTGCCCCGCCGGCCGTCCTGCCGGTCCACGGCCAGCGCGCGGTGCTCGTCGGGCACCGGCAGCCACGGCGCCTCGGCCCTGGTGAATCCGGCGTGCGACGCCCCCGCCCGCCAGGGCATCGGCGTGCGGCTGCCGTCGCGGCCGGGGAACTCCGGCCAATAGGTGATGCCGAACGGGTCGCGCAGCTGCTCGTGCGTCAGCACCGCCTGCGGCAGCGCCAGCTCCTCCCCCTGGTAGAGGCACACGGTGCCCGGAAGTGCAGCGAACAGCGCTGCGAGGAGCGCGTTGAACGCCTGTGGATCGGCGCCGGCCGGCAGCCAGCGGCTGACCGCCCGCTCCACATCGTGGTTGGAGAAGCTCCAGCAGATGGCCGTCGGGTCCGGGACGGCGGTCAGCGCCTGCGCAAAGGCGGCAGCCGAGAACGGCTGTTTGGCGAGGCTCAGCGAATAGGCGGCGTCCAGCCCGCCGGGTGCCGTGTAGGCGGCGATTCGCTCCCCCGCCCCCGGCTGGCTCGACAGCTCGCCCAGCAGCACGCGGCCGGGGAAGCGGTCCACGGTGGCCCGCAGCTCCTCCAGGATCGTGCGGATGGAGGGGTGCATCATGTCGTGCACGTGCCGCTGCAGCGCGAAGGGTTTCAGCGGCGGCTCCGGCTGGGTCCACGGCTGCGGCGGGTTGGCGCGCAGCGTGGGATCATGCGCGAAGAAGTCCACTGCGTCGATGCGGAAGCCGTCCGCCCCGCGCTCGAGCCAGAAGGCGGCGGTGTCCGTCATCGCCTGCCGGCACGCCGGGTCGTGCAGGTTCAGCGCCGGCTGGCTTGGCAGGAAGTGGTGCAGGTAGTACTGGCGCCGCCGCGGCTCCCACGTCCACGCCGGCCCGCCGAAGACGGACAGCCAGTTGTTGGGCGGCGTGCCGTCGGCCGACGCGTCGGCCCACACGTACCAGTCAGCGGTGGGGCCCGTGCGTGACCGCCGCGACGCCTCGAACCACGGGTGCCGGTCGGAGGTGTGGCCGCACACCAGGTCGAAGATCACCTTCAGCCCGCGCGCGTGCGCCGCCGCCAGCAGCCGCGCCACGTCGGCGAGCGTGCCCAGCCGGGAATCGACCGCCCGGTGGTCGGCCACGTCGTAGCCGAAGTCCTTCCACGGCGACGGGTAGAACGGACCGATCCACACCCCATCCACGCCCAGCGAGGCGACGTGGTCAAGCCCGCGCAGCACGCCTTCCAGGTCGCCGTAGCCGTCACCGCCGGCGTCCAGGAAGCTCAGGGGGTAGATCTGATAGAGCGCGGCACCGCGCAGCCAGGAAGAACGGAGAGAGGTGGAGGACATGACGCCTTCCGCGGACGAGAGTCACGCGGACAAGCTCCCCCCCTACCCCTAACGATTGGTGAAGCGCACCGGAATGGTCACGGGCTACTTCCGCTCGATGCGCGGCACGGCACCCATGGCGGACAGCCACGGCGCCCAGGCCTGCCGCACGATGTTGCTCCACGCCTGCACCGGGGCGGCCCACAGCGCCAGCATCGGGTTGGCGAAGGCGGCGTTGCCCAGAAACGGGGCGAAGCTGCGCGCCACGCTCTCGAAGTCGGGGGTGGCCTTGAAGGTGATGGAGATCACTTCGGCGTGCTCGTCCGGGTACTCCCGGTGCACGATCTGCACGTCGAGGTTCGGCAGGGCGGCGGTCAGCTTGGTCTCGTCCATGATGGTCGCTCCCAGCGGGTCAGGTTCCGGCACGATACGGATTCCGCACCGCAAAAGAAACCCCGCGGGGGTGCGCGGGGTTATTCCGGCATGGACGCCCAGCCCCCCAGCGAACTCCCCCCCAACGACCAGACCGCCGAGGCCCGCGAGGCCGCCGCCTGCGCCGGCCTGCTCTACGTCAGCGACGAGGAGCCGGGCATCCGCCGTCGCCGCGCCGGCAAGGGCTTCACCTACACCTGGCCGGACGGTGCGAAGGTAACGGAGGAGGAGACGCTCGCCCGCATCCGCAAGCTGGCGATCCCGCCGGCCTACACCGACGTGTGGATCTGCACCGACCCCGACGGCCATCTCCAGGCCACCGGGCGCGACGCCAGGGGGCGCAAGCAGTACCGCTACCACCCGCGCTGGACCGAGCTGCGCGAGGGCACCAAGTACGGCCGCATGCTGGAGTTCTGCCGCGCCCTGCCGAGAATCCGCGCCCGCGTCGATGAGGACCTGTCGCGCCGCGGCCTGCCGCGCGAGAAGGTGCTGGCGACCGTCGTCCGGCTCCTGGAGGCCACGCTGATCCGCATCGGCAACGAGAGCTACGCGCGGGAGAACAAGAGCTACGGCCTGACCACCCTGCGCGACCGCCACGCCGACATCGACGGATCCGAGGTCCGGTTCGAGTTCAAGGGCAAGTCCGGCAAGGTGTGGAACGTCAGCCTCAAGGACCGCCGCCTCGCCCACGTTGTGCGCGCCTGCCGCGACGTGCCGGGCGACGAGCTTTTCCAATACGTGGACGAGGATGGACAGCGCCACGCCGTCACCTCCGGCGACGTCAACGACTACCTGCGCGCCATCACCGGCGAGGACTTCACCGCCAAGGACTTCCGCACCTGGAGCGGCACCGTGCTGGCCGCCATGGCGCTGAAGGAGTTCGAGAGCGTGGACAGCACGGCCAAGGCCAAGCGCAACGTCACCCGCGCCATCGAACAGGTGGCCGCGCGCCTTGGCAACACCGCCAGCGTCTGCCGCAAGAGCTACGTCCACCCGGAGATCGTCGACGCCTACCTGGAGGGCCATCTCCTCGACGCGCTGAAGGCCGAGGTCGAACGCGACCTGCGCGCGGAATTGCCGGGCCTCGACGCCGAGGAGGCCGCCGTGCTCGCCTTCCTGCACCATCGGCTGGACCGAGAGCAGCGCTCAAGGGCGAAGGAAGGCGAGCGCCGGCGCAACGCCCCCCGCAACGCCCGCTGAGCCGAACTGTTCACCCTGTCGATACCCCCTTCCGACAGGGAGAGACACCATGGCGAAGGCCACCACCGACCATGACGAGATCCGCCACTGGGCGGAGGCGCACGGCGGCCGCCCCGCGGTCGTCCGCAGCACGCACGGCGAGGGCGCCAAGGGCCGCAAGAGCGGCGTCGGCCTGATCCGGCTGATGTTCCCGAAGGCGCAGAACTCCGAACACGACAATCTGGAAGAGATCTCGTGGGACGAGTTCTTCACCCAGTTCGAACAGTCGAAGCTGGCGCTCCTCTATGAGGAGGACAGCCTGTTCTCAAAGCTGGTCGGCCGCGACACGGTCGAGAAGCGCGAACACGGCGACCACAAGGCCGCGCGGCATTGACCCATGCTCCCTCCCCCGCTGGGCGGGGGAGGGTCGGGGTGGGGGCACGTCTTACGCGTTTCGCGCGCCCCACGGCAGCATGCGCGCCAGCACGCCGTCCTTCAGCACGTACTGGTGCACGATGGCCGCCACCGCGTGCAGGCCGGCGAGGATGAGGATCAGGTTGCCGATCACCTCGTGCGCTTCCTCCGCGGCCTCCTTCAGGCCGGGGTTGGGGGCGATCAGGTCCGGCAGGGTGAACAGGCCGAACACGGCGATCGGCCGGCCCCCGGCCCACGACATCACGGCGCCCGACAGCGGCACCAGCAGCATCAGCGCGTAGAGCGCCACGTGCCCGGCCTTGGACGCGGCGACCACCGGTGCCGCCATGCCGGACGGCAGCGCGGGCGGCGGGCTGATCACGCGCCAGACGAGGCGCAGGACGACCAGCGCCATGACGGTGACGCCCACCGACTTGTGCAGCATCATCATGTTGGCCCGTTCCGGGCCCTTGGGCATGCCTTCCACGACCTGTATCAGGACGAACGCGCCGATGATCAGCAGCGCCGTCGCCCAGTGCAGAACCTGCATCGGCAGGTCGTAGCGGTCCTTGCGTGCGGTGTTCATGACAGTCTCTCCAGGCACGAGGCGTTTTGTCGGCCCGCACACTGCCCGCCCGTCCCTGAACCCAGCCTGAACGTTACGTCCCGGCGGGCACCTCCGCCGCCGCCTCGGCCACCACCAGACGCCGCACCGTGAGGCAGGCCACGTCCTCCGCCGGCTCGCCACCGGAGAAGATCTTCAGCGCGCTGATCGCCTCCTCCGCCTGCCCGCGCGCGCCGCGGCCGGACGCGTGATGCAGCACGGCGCGCAGCCGCTCCTCGCCGAAGGGGCTGCCGTCGGCGGCCACGGCGCCGGTCAGCCCGTCGCTGTGCAGGAACAGCGCTTCGCCGGGGGCCAGCACCGCGCGCTCCTCCCGGTGGTAGCGCCCCGCCGGCACGCCCAGCACCACACTGCCGCCGGTCGCCAGCCGCTGCACGGCACCGTCGGCGCCGACCCGGCAGGGGGCGTTGTGACCGCCGCCGGCGTAACGCACCTCCCCCGTCTCGCGGTCGAGGATGCCGTAGAGGACGCCGGCGGCCAGCGCGAACGGGTTGCGGGCGCACACCCAGTCGTTGGCTGCGGTCAGAACCGCGGCCGGCGAGGGGGAGGACAGCGCCGTATCGCGGATCGCGTCGCGCGCCGCCAGCGCGAAGGCGACGGCGGCCACGCCGCTGCCCGACACGTCGCCGACCACGAAGCCGACCCGTCGCTCGTCCAGCACGAAGGCGTCGCAGAAGCCGCCGGCCACCACACGCCCGTCCACCACCGCGCCGAACATCTGAAGGTCCTCGCCCTCCGGGAAGCCGCCGGGCGGCACCGAACGCTTCAGTTCGCGGGCGGCACGCGCGTCTTCGTCCAGTTGGGCGCGGGCGGCGGCCAGCTTCTCGTTGCTCTCCTCAAGCGCGGCGGTGTGGATCGTCACCAGCGCGTCCAGCCGCTCCTCGCGCGCGTCCAGTTCGCGCACCATGGTGCGGAAGGCGCGCGTCAGCCGGCCCAGCTCATCGCTGCGCTCGGCGGCGGCGTCGAGGGTGAAGGGATTGAAGCGCCCGGCCTCCACGGCGGCGGCGGCGGCGGCGATCTGCTCGACCGGCGAGGTCTGGCGGCGGGCGAACCGCATCGCGGCGGCGGCGCCCAGCCCGCCCAGGACGACCATCAGCCCGGCGCCGAGCACCAGATGCGCCCCCCACCCCGCCGACGCCGCGGTCGGCAGCCGGACCAGCACCGCCCCGACACCCGGCGCCGGCGCCGCGGCGAGCACCGCGCCGTCGGACAGGACGGCGTCGGGCTGCCCGGCGCCCAGGGCCGCTTCCAGCACCCCCAGCTCGCGCGGCGCTGGCGCCTCGCCCTGTGTCAGAAGCCGGCGCTGGGCGTCGAACACCCACAGCGCCTCGATGCCGCCGCCGGCCATGAGGCTTTCCACCACGCGCGGGATGCCGACGCGCCCGCCGGCCTCGGCCAGGGCGCGGGCGTCGATGCCGATCTGGACGATGCGCGGCTTGTCCACGCCGGACACGCCCACGTACTTCATCACCTTGTCGTCGATCTCCCGCTTCATGGCGGGCTGGTCGACCACGTCCGGGCTGCGCCGCAGCAGGCCGTGGAAGGCGTGCGCCTGCGGCTGCGCCTTGGGATCGGGGCCGAAGGTGAAGTCCGGCCCCGGCACGTTGTGCAGGTAGGCCTTGCCGCTGGAATCGGTGATCCAGAACTCGTCGATGCCGGTGGTGCCGGCGATCGCCCGCAGGCGGTCGCTGATGGCCTTGGGCGATTGCTTCGCGGCCTCCGCCACGGCCACAAGATGCGCGGCCAGCATCGCCTGCCCCACCATCTGCTTGCCGATGACGGCCTCGATCTCGGCCGGAATCTCGCGCGTCAGCCCGACGGCGCGTGCCGCAAGCGCCGCCACCCGCACGCCCTCCACCCGCGCCGCCGCGTCCTGCGCCCGTTGCGCGCTCCACCCGAACGCAAGCGTGGCCACCGCCACCGCCGCCGTCAGCAGCCCGGTGACGAGCAGGATCAATCGCCCCTGAAAACCCATGGCCGTCCGGTGTCCCCGCCGCTGAAATCCCCGGCACCGCTTCTAGTGGAGGCGTGGGGGGATGTCCAGCGCGCCCGGTGCCGCACGATTGGCGAGCTGCACGCCGACAGCGCCCCGGTCCGCCGTGCACACGACCGCGTCGGCACGCAGCCGCAGCGCGAAGTCGCGGATCCGGTCCTCGACATGCATTTTGTGCCCGCTCCACACCAGCGCCAGCAGCGGTACGGCCAGCAGGGCGACCGCCAGCGCCGGGCGGGTCATGGCTAGCGCCGGGCGCGACGCCTGGGGCACGGCGACGCGGGCCTGCGTCCAGATCGCCGCCAGCGCGGCGGCGGTGCCGATGGCCAACCCGATCAGCACCTCCGGCACGGTATGCTGCGACAGCCGCACCCGCGTGATCCCGACCGCCACCACGACCAGCGCCACGGACAGCAGCAGCGCGTGCCGCCGCCAGCCGCGCAGCCGGCTGCCGAGCATCATCCCCACCGTGCCGTAGAAGGCGGCGCCGAACGCCGCGTGCCCGCTCGGGCTGACCACCAGTGTGCCCAGCACTTCCATCCCGCAGGCGTGCCCCACCACCTTGAGCGCCGCCAGCCCGCCCAGCCCCAGCCCCAACGGCGCCGCCCATGCCAGCGCGGCGGCCGGCGACCGGCGGACCCACAGCAAAAGCGCCAGCGCCGCCGACAGCGGCAGCAGCAGTGTGCTGTCGCCCAGCGCCGTCACGGCCTCGCTCACGTTGATGCCGGGGAAGAGATCGACCATCACGGCGATGATAACCCGATCGATGGGGACTGACGCAAGGCGCTCAATACCAGTACCCGCTCATCCGGTAGCGCGGCCGGCGCCGCACCTGGGGGAACGCCACGTGGACCGGCAGCCGTTCCAGGTCGGGCAGCACCGGCGGCGGCGTGCGCAGCTCCATCAGCCGCGCCACCCGCTCCCGCGTATGCGGGTGGGTGCGCAGCAGCGAGGGCAGCGCGCCGCCGCGCCGGCGCGGCAGCATCACCCCCTCCCAGAAGGCGCCCTGGGTGCGTTCGATGCGCAGCAGGGCGGACGCGATGCCCTCCGGGTCGCCGGTCAGGTGCGCGGCGTCGAGGTCGGCGTCGAACTCCCGCGTGCGCGACAGGGCGAGCTGCAGCAGCGCGCCCACCCACGGCGCTGCCGTCAGCAGCAGCACCAGCGCCCAGGGAACCGGCTCCTGCTCCATCAGCATCAGCGGCAGGTTGAAGATGAGCAGGATCATGCCGAACATCGCCATGGTGCGGGTGACGTTGGCCACTGTGTCGGCCAGCCCCATCACCCACAGGTCGTTGTTGCGGATATGGCTGATCTCGTGCGCCAGCACGCCGGCCAGCTCGCGCAGGGAGAGTTCGCGCAGGATGCCGTCGGTCACCGCGATGGCCGCCTGCTCGCGCCCGCCGACGGCGAAGGCGTTCAGCGTTGGACTGGCGATGTAGTGCAGCTCCGGCACCGCCGGCAGCCCGGCCCGCCCGGCGACGGCGGCCACAACCTCGAACAGCCGCGGCGCCACGGCGTAGTGCAGACGCCGCGCGCCGAACAGCCCCAGAACCAGCCGCGGCGAGACGCGCGGGCTGAAGGCGACGCTCAACGCCCCGGCCAGGAAGGCCCACATCACGCCCTCCCACCCGGCGACCAGCCAGCCACAGGCACCCAGCAGCAGCACCATGCCCAGCAGCAGCACGGCGGAGTGCAGCAGGTTCGTGAACTTGTGCCGCCGCCGCACTTCGGCGGCGGCCGTGCGCGTGTCGATCTCGTGCATGGCCGTTATCTGGGCGCTGCGCTGCGAAAAACCATCCCGCCCCATCCTACCCGACGGCGGGGTTCCCCTTTGCCGGAGGGGGGCCTATCTTCGTGGGGCAACACCGCCCAGGAAGAGGCAGCCCCAATGCAGAAGTTCGGCATCGGCCAACCGGTCCCCCGCACCGAAGACGCGCGCCTCCTGACGGGGCGCGGCCGCTACACGGACGACGTGTCGCTCCCCGGCCAGACCTACGCCGCGTTCGTCCGTTCGCCGCACGCGCACGCCGACATCCGCGGCGTCGACGCCGACGCGGCGCGGCAGGCCCCCGGCGTGCTTGCCGTCTTCACGGTGGAGGACCTGGACGCCGACGGCCTGGGCCCCATCCCCTGCCAGTTCGCGCTGAAGAGCCGCGACGGCAGCCCCTACAGGACCACCCCCCGTCCGGCCCTGGCGCGCGGGCGCGTCCGCCATGTGGGCGACCCGGTCGCCGTGGTGGTGGCCGAGACGCTGGACCAGGCGCGCGACGCGGCCGAACTGGTGATGGTCGACTACGACGACCGCGCGGCCGTGACCGGCACCGCCGAGGCACTGGAGCCCGGCAAGCCTCTGGTGTGGGACGACGCGCCCGACAACCTCTGCTTCGACTGGGAGGCCGGCGACGAGGCCGCGGTGAAGGCCGCCTTCGCCAAGGCGGAGCACGTCGTGACGCTCGACCTCGTCAACAACCGCGTCGTGGCGAACCCCATGGAGGGCCGCGCCTGCCTGGGTGCCGTGGAGGCCGACAGCGGCCGGCTGCTGTTGTACGTCTCCAGCCAGGGCGTGCACGGCATGCAGAAGCAGCTCGCCAAGGAGATCTTCCACCTGCCGGAGAAGGACTTCCACGTCGTCACCACCGACGTCGGCGGCGGCTTCGGTATGAAGCTGTTCATGTACCCGGAATACGTCGTCACCCTGTTCGCCGCGCGCCGCCTGAACCGCCCGGTGAAGTGGACGGCCGACCGCATGGAGGGCTTCGTCAGCGACGACCACGGCCGCGACCACGTCACCCGCTCCGAACTGGCGCTGGACAAGGACGGGCATTTCCTGGCTCTGCGGGTTTCCACGGTGGCGAACCTGGGGGCTTATCTGTCCAACTACGGCCCGTTCATCCCGACGGAGGCGGGCACGGCGATGCTGGTGGGCTCCTACCGCACGCCGGCCCTGTACGCCCACGTGCGCGGCGTCTTCACCAACACCCAGCCGGTGGACGCCTACCGCGGCGCCGGCCGGCCGGAGGCGGCCTACGTGGTGGAGCGCACCATCGACCACGCCGCACGCACGCTGGGCATGGACCCGGCCGAGCTGCGGCGGCGCAACTTCATCCCGCCGGAAGCGATGCCCTACGCCACCCCGCTGGGCCAGACCTACGACAGCGGCGACTTCCGTCAGAACCTGGAGGACGCGCTGGTGATGGCCGACGTCGCCGGCTTCCCCGCCCGCCGGGCGGCGGCCAAGGCGCGCGGCAAGCTGCGCGGCACCGGCATCAGCACCTACATCGAGGCGTGCTCGGGCGGCGGGCCGGAGCAGGCGACGGTGGAGATCCTGAAGGACGGCCGCGCCATCCTGATGATCGGCACGCAGAGCAACGGCCAGGGCCACGAGACCGCCTACAAGCAGATCCTGGCCGACCGCCTGGGCCTGTCGCCGGACGACGTGGAGGTCGTGCAGGGCGACACCGACCGGGTGAGCTGGGGTGCCGGCACCGGCGGCTCGCGCTCCGTCCCCGTCGGCGGTGCCGCGCTGGCCGAGAGCGCCCGGCGCATCGTCGAGAAGGGCACCGAGCTGGCCGCCGAGATGCTGGAGGCGGCGGCGGTGGACGTGGAGTTCAAGGACGGCGCCTACACCATCGCCGGCACCGACCGAAGCGTGTCGCTGAAGCAGGTGGCCGAGAAGGCCGCCGGCTTGGGCAGCGTTGCCTTTTCCGAGCGCGCCCGCTGGACGCCGCCGTCCAGCACCTTTCCCAACGGCTGCCACGTCTGCGAGGTGGAGGTCGATCCCGACACCGGCATGGTGGAGGTGGTGCGCTACACGGTCGTCGACGACTTCGGCGTCGTCATCAACCCGCTGCTGGTGAAAGGACAGGTGCACGGCGGCGTGGTGCAGGGCATCGGCCAGGCGCTGCACGAACGCGTGGTGTTCGACCCGGATTCAGGCCAGCTTCTCAGCGGATCCTTCACCGACTACAGCCTGCCGCGCGCCGGCGACGTGCCGTTCATCGAGGTGAAGCTGAACTGCGTGCCCAGCATCACCAACGCGCTGGGCATGAAGGGTGCGGGCGAAGCCGGCGCCATCGGCGCCCCGCCGGCGGTGATCAACGCGCTGGTCGACGCCCTGTCGGAACTGGGCGTGGCCACCGTCGACATGCCGGCCACCCCCGCCTACCTGTGGGAGCTGATCCAGCGGCACCGCACCCGGCAGGCCGCCGAGTGACGTCCGGCCGTTGGGTTATCGCCGGCGCTCAACCCAACCCACGACGACCCCGTAGGTTGGGTTGAGGCCAAAGCCGAAAACCCAACGTCAAGCACGCCTCATACCGGCGGCGCTTGATCGCTTCCATCGAGCGCCGCCGGTAAAACCCGGCAGATCAATGCGGTAGCATTGATTGAAAGGGTGATACGGACGGCGCCTTCAGGCGCCATCCGTATCACTTCAGCGACTTCAGGAACGCAAGCAGGTAGTCCTGCTCGGCCACGTCGGTGATCGACACGTGGCGCATGCGGGTGCCGGGCACGGTCTTCTCGTTGTCGGCAACCCACTGGCGCAGCTTGTCCTCGGTCCAGGTGATGTTGGACTTGCGCATGGCCTCCGAATACTCGAACCGCGGCACCGTGCCGGCCTTGCGGCCGACCACGCCGTGCAGAGACGGGCCGAAGGCGTTCACAGACGTGTCGAGGGAATGGCAGGTCTGGCAGCGGTGGAACACCAGACGGCCGGCGGCCTCCATCATCTCCTGGTTGGCGTCCGCGCGGGCGGGCCCGGCCGCCAGCAGGAACCCGACCGCAACCGCCCCCATCGACACAGCAAGGCTGGCGACTTTCATCAAACGAACTCCCCCGTCATGAACCGCGGTGCGCCGGCACCGGACGGCCGCATATTACGAGGGCGCGTGTGGGGGCATTATTAGACTTTAGGATCGGCAACCGGCTTCACGCGATACGCCATGCCCTGCCCATAGGACGCCAGCTTGCGCGCCAACGCCTCCCCAGCCCCGTTCCACGGCCCGAACCCCTGCCGCTCCCAGTAGGACAGCGCCCCCGGCGTGGAGGTCAGCGTCAGCCAGCCCCACCCGCCCACGCGCGACAATTCGCGCGCGATCTCCAGCACCGCCTCCCCCAGACCATGCCCGCGCGCTGCGGGCAGCAGAGCCACGTCGTGGATGTACAGGCAATCGGCCGGCTCCGGCAGGCCGCCCAGCAGCGTGTCCAGCGCCGGCGGTGCCCCCAGCCGTCCGGGATGCAGGACGGCATAGCCGACCGGCGCACCCTCCACCTCCGCCACCCGGCAGCCGGCCGGATAGAGGCTCAGGCGCTCGGCGAAGACGGCTGGCGATTCGGGATAATCGGCGTGCACCCGTCCGGCGATGCGCAGCACGGTGTCGAGATCGGCCGCCGTCATCGGCCGCCAGCCGGCCCTCTTTGCTTTCACGGTCCCTCCTTTCGCACCCATCCGTCTGCGCCGGCCGCAAAAGCTTCCGGCTTTACCCTCCCCCGCGTTATGGTTGCGTTACACCCGCGTTTGGAGGATGACCATGACCGACATTGCCGTAGCCAAGTTGCTGCCGACGGTCCGCACCATCGCGCACGAGGCCGGCCAGGTCATCCTGCGCTTCTACAACGACCACATGACCGTCGCCACCAAGTCCGACGGCAGCCCGGTGACGCAGGCCGACAGTGCCGCCGAGGCGGTGATCCTCCCCGCCCTGCACCACCTCACCCCCGACATCCCCGTGGTGGCGGAGGAGGAGTACAGCGCCGGCCGCGTGCCCGACGTGTCGAAGGGCCGCTTCTGGATCGTCGACCCGCTGGACGGCACCAAGGAGTTTATCAGCCGCAACGGCGAGTTCACCGTGAACATCGCCCTGGTCGAGGACGGCCGGCCGATCCTGGGCGTGGTCTACGCCCCCGCCATCGGCGACCTGTACGCCGCCTGCGGCCCCGGCACCGCCGTTCATTGGGTGGAAGGGCGCGGCGAGCGCCCGATCAAGGTGCGCCCCCGCCCGGCCGACGGGCTGACCGTGGTCGCCAGCCGCTCGCACGGCGACCCCGGCGAGACCGACCGCTTCCTGGAGCAGTTCACGGTGAAGCAGCGCATCTCCTGCGGCTCGTCGCTGAAGTTCTGCGCGCTGGCGGAGGGCAAGGCCGACCTCTACCCGCGCTACGGCACCACCATGGAATGGGATACCGCCGCCGGCCACGCCGTGCTGCTGGGCGCCGGCGGCCGGGTATGCGTGGCCGGCACGGAGGACCCGCTGCCCTACGGCAAGCCCGACTTCCGCAATCCCTTCTTCGTCGCCTACGGATGGTAACAACGCTGAGCGAAGCGGCGCGGGCGGTGCTCACCACCGCCGCCCCGCTGGGAAAGGTGCGGCTGACGCGGGAGCACGCGGCGGCGTGGCGCGACGGCCGCATCTCGGACATCGGCACCACATCCCCGCCCGACCGCCCGGCTCGCCCCGACCGGCCGGAGCTGAAGCTGCCCCGCGACATGCCCAAGCGCGGGCGCGGCGGCAGCGCCCAGAACCGCGTCGCCCTGCTGCACGCGCTGGCGCACATCGAGCTGAACGCCATCGACCTCGCCTGGGATATCGTCGCCCGTTTCGTCGATGAGGGCATGCCCAAGGGCTTCACCGATGACTGGGTCCAGGTGGCCGACGACGAGGCCCGCCACTTCGTGATGCTGGAGGATCGGCTGAACGAACTGGGCGCCTCCTACGGCGACCTGCCGGCGCACGACGGTCTCTGGCAGTCGGCGCAGGCCACGGCGCACGACCTCGCGGCGCGTCTGGCCGTGGTTCCGATGGTGCTGGAGGCGCGCGGCCTGGACGTCACCCCCGACACCGTCGCCCGCCTGCGCGCCTTCGGCGACGAGACGAGCGCCGCCCTCCTCCAGACCATCTTCGAGGAGGAGATCACCCACGTCTCCGCCGGCCGCCGCTGGTTCGGCCATCTGTGCGCCACGCGCAGCGTGGACCCGGTGGAGACATGGCAAGACCTCGTGAAGCGCCACTTCCGCGGCGCCCTCAAGCGTCCCTTCAACACCTCGGGCCGTCAGGCCGCCGGCTTCGGCCCGGAGTTCTACGAGCCGATTGCGCAGGAGTGAGCGGCCGTCCCCGTCCTCACCCCGCCCGAATGCGCTGGAGGAACGTCTCCACGCCCTGGCCCAGCTCCGTCGCCTGCCGATTCAGCACGCCGGAGGCGTCAAGCACCTCCCCGGCGATGCCGCCGGTTTCCGATGCGGCCTGGGCGACGTCGGCGATGGTGCGCGTCACGCTCTGGGTGCTGACGGCGGCCTCCTGGACATTGCGGGCGATCTCGCGGGTGGCGGCGGCCTGCTCCTCGACCGCGGCGGCGACGGTGGTGACGATCTCGTTGATGCGGTTGATAGTGCCACCCACGCCGCTGATGGCCTGAGCGGAACCGCGCGCGGCGTCCTGCATGCTGGTGATCTGTGCGGCGATCTCCTCGGTCGCCTTGGCGGTCTGGTTGGCGAGGCTCTTCACCTCGCTCGCCACCACCGCGAAGCCCTTGCCGGCGTCGCCCGCCCGCGCCGCCTCGATGGTGGCGTTCAGCGCCAGCAGATTGGTCTGGCTGGCGATGTTGTTGATGAGCTGCACCACCTCCCCAATGCGCTGGGCGGCGTCGACCAACCCGTTCACCGTCGCGTTGGTCTGCCCGGCCTCGTCGACCGCGGCCCTGGCGATCTGCGAAGACAGGGTCACCTGCCGGCTGATCTCCAGGATGGAGCTGGACAGCTCGTCCGACGCCGAGGCAACCGACTGGACGTTGGCGGCGGCCTGCTCGGCGGCGGCGCTCACCTCCATGGACTGGCGGTTGGTGGTGGCGGCGATCTGCGACATGCGCTGGGCACTGCCCTGCATATGCTGGGAAGCCGATACGGTGCCCTGCACGATGGCCTTCACGTCGCCCTCGAAGCTGCCGGCAAGCTGGTTGAGGGTCTGCTGGCGGGTTGTCCGCTCGGCTTCCGCATAGGTCTCCAGCAGCACTTCGATGTCGAGCCACGCCGCCTTGTTGAGCGCGGCGCGGATGGCTGCCTTTTCCGCCCCCTGACTCCGGCCGAAGAACCCGGTGCGGCCGCCCCGGTGGTCATCGAGGCCCAACGCGCCGATAATGCCGTTCATCACCGCATTGTGGCAGATGGCGACGGCATAGCCCGGCACACCATGGTCGTAGAACGCCCGCGCCAGACGGCGCGCCGACTCCATGAAGCCCTCGTCGTCGATCCGGCCGGAGGTTACGCGAACCCAGTGCCGCACACGCACCTCGTGCACCGCCGGGTTCATCAGCGCTGTCTGGATCTCCGGCCATGCGGAGAAGAACGAATGCCACTGCTCCAGTAATCCGGGCAGTCTTTGCTCGGCAAAGGCGGTATTTTCCTTCAAGGCGGCAATGTCGTCGGCCGAAATCCGAAATACGGCAAAGCGATTTTGTTGATCCTGGGACAGGCCGGACATGGGCATTGCTACACCTTCCTCGGTTCAGGCCATGCACAAACGGAACGGCGGCGATGCCGGATCAGCGGTGCAGGGCTGAACATCAGAGCTAGCAATCGGCGCGCCAGCCCCGCAGGCGTGCGCGGGTGAGCGCTGGAGACGAAAAATCAGCGTCCCCGGCCAGCCGCGCCTTTCGCCGATCGGATCAATGCGAAGGACGTATGCAGAATGCGATGCAAAAGGCCGAGGGTTCGCCGCCCACAACCGCCTAGCGCTTGGCGCCGCCGTACACCTTCGGCTGGGCGAAGTGCAGATGGTCGGCCAGTTCCTTGCTGACGCAGCCATCCACGGGCAGCTTCGCCGCCTTCTGGTAGGCACGGATGGCGGACTGCGTCTGCTTTCCCGGCTTGCCGTCGATGGGGCCGGCGCGGAAGCCGTGCTCGGTCAGTTGCTGCTGAATGTCGCGGGCGTAGGAGGTGTACATCTCCGCCGGCATCCCGCGGGTGTCGCAGGTGGCGGCAAGGGCGGGCCCCGTGAACGCGGCAAGGCCGAGTGCGGCGGCGGTCAGAGTGCGGATCATGAAGGAACCTCTCCGATGGGATCGCAGAGAGTGAACGCGCGGCAGGGGAATTTCATCCGACGGGGTGTGTCGCCCCCACCCCAACCTCCCCCGTGAGACGGGGGAGGGAGAGGCAAAAGGCTTACGCCGCGTCCTGCTCGTCGCCCTGGCCCTTGATGCGGGCGGCCAGCGCGGCTTCCAGGAAGGCGTCCAGGTCGCCGTCGAGCACGGCCTGGCTCTGCGACGTCTCGACGTTCGTGCGCAGGTCCTTGACCATCTGGTAGGGGTGCAGGACGTAGGAGCGGATCTGGTGGCCCCAGCCGATGTCGGACTTGGTGGCTTCCAGCGCCGCGGCGGCGTCCTCGCGGATCTTCAGCTCGCGCTCGTACATGCGGGCGCGCAGCATGTCCCATGCCTTGGCGCGGTTCTTGTGCTGCGAGCGCTCCTGCTGGCAGGCGACGACGATGCCGGTCGGCAGGTGCGTGATGCGGATGGCCGAGTCCGTCTTGTTGACGTGCTGGCCGCCGGCGCCCGACGCGCGGAAGGTGTCGATGCGGCAGTCCTTCTCGTTGATCTCGATCTGGATCTTGTCGTCGATCACCGGCGACACCGAGACGGCGGCGAAGCTGGTCTGCCGGCGCGCCTGGCTGTCGAACGGGCTGATGCGCACCAGACGGTGCACGCCGGCCTCGGTCTTCAGCCAGCCGTAGGCGTTGTGGCCCTTGATCTGCACCGTGGCGGACTTGATGCCGGCCTCTTCGCCCGGGCTCTCTTCCAGCCACTCGGTCTTGTAGCCGTGCTGCTCCGCCCAGCGCGTGTACATGCGCATCAGCATGAGCGCCCAGTCCTGGGCCTCCGTGCCGCCGGCACCCGCGTTCACCTCGACGAAGCAGTCGTTGGCGTCCGCCTCGCCGGACAGCAGGCTTTCCAGCTGCAGCTTGGCGGCGCGGTCGCGCAGGCCATAGAGCGCCTTCTCGGCGTCCGCCACCACGGTGGCGTCGCCCTCGGCCTCGCCCATCTCGATCAGCTCGAGGCTGTCGCTGAGGTCGCGTTCGAGCGCGCGGTAGCCGGCGACGGACGTCTCCAGCTGGGTGCGCTCACGCATGATCTTCTGCGCGTTCTCGGGGTTGTCCCAGAGCTTGGGATCCTCGGCGAGCGCGTTCAGTTCGTCGAGACGACGCAGTGCGTTGTCCCAGTCAAAGATGCCTCCTCAGCAGCGCCAGCGATTCCCTGATCTCGCTGGCGGCCGCCTCGATCTCGGCCCGCATCGCGGTACCTCCTCGTCAGCCTGGGGTTGGACCATGTTCGGACCGGGTTATGTAGCGCCTCGCCCCCGGATTTGCATCCCCTTTTCGCCACACCCCGTCGGGCAAGGCGTCAGTACAGCCCGCCCGTGCCCAGTGTCGCCGCCGACGGCGGTGCCGCCGCCGGGCCGCCGCCGCCGGCCGGAACCGCGCCGAAGCCGGGCGTTCCGAAACCGGGTGCGGCGGTGCCGTACTCCGATCCGGGCACCGTCCCCGTCCAGGCGCCGCCGCCGCCGTGCTGGCCGGAGCCATCGAGCACCGGGGCCGGCATGTCGGGGTTGGGCTCGGTGCCGGGCAGGAAGGCCTCCCAGATCACCTTGCGCTCCCCAGGCTGGGCCAGTTGCCCGGTTTCCGGGTTGACGCGGACAAGGCGCAGACCCGGCGGGACGCGGAACGGCGTGGCCGGCTTGTCCTTCAGCGCCGCCTCCATGACGTCCTTGAAGATGGGCACCGCGGCCGAGCCGCCGGTCTCCTTGGCGCCCAGCGAGCGCGGCTGGTCGAAGCCGATGTAGGTGCCGACCACGAGGTCCGGCGAGAAGCCGACGAACCACGCGTCGTTGGCGTCGTTCGTGGTGCCCGTCTTGCCGGCCAGCGGCTTGCCCAGCGACAGCAGCCGGGTCGCCGTACCGCGCTGCACCACACCTTCCAGCATGGACACCATCTGGTAGACGGTGCGCGGGTCGTTGACGCGCTCGCGGGTGTCCGGCACCCGGGGCGCCGGCAGGTCGCCGGACCACGCCACGCTGCCGCAGGTGTCGCAGGGGCGGTTGTCGTGGCGGAAGATGGTCCTGCCGGTGCGGTCCTGCACGCGGTCGAGGAAGGTCGGCTTGATGCGCTTGCCGCCGTTGGCGAGCATGGCGTAAGCGGTGGTCAGGCGCAGCACCGTCGTCTCGCCCGCGCCCAGCGACATCGGCAGGTAGGGCTGCAGGGTGTCCACGATGCCGAAGCGCTCGGCCGTCGCCTTCACCTTGTCCATGCCGACGTACTGGGCGAGGCGCACGGTCATGACGTTGCGCGACTTCTCGATGCCCGCGCGCAGCGGCGTGGGGCCGTAGAACTCGTGGCTGTAGTTCTCCGGCCGCCAGATCGGCTGGCCGCCGCCGGGGTCGTACTCGAACGGCGCGTCCATCACCAGCGAGGCCGGGGTGAAGCCGTTGTCGAGCGCGGTCAGGTAGACGAACGGCTTGAACGAGGAGCCGGGCTGGCGCTGCGCCTGGGTGGCCCGGTTGAACACGCTCATGTGCGGCGAAAAGCCGCCGACCATGGCCAGCACACGCCCGGTGTGCGGGTCGAGCGCCACGAGGCCGCCCTGCACCGCCGGGATCTGCCGCAGGCCGAAGGTGCCGGGCGGCAGGTCCTTGCCCTTGTCGTCCTTCGCCACAGGCTCCACCAGCAGGATGTCGCCCAGCTTGGCGACATCCGACGGCTTGCGGATCTCGGGGCCGAGGCGGTCGTCCTTCACCGAACGCGCCCACTTCAGCTCGGCCAGCGGGATGCGCCCGCGCGAGCCGTCGGGCAAGCCGATGTCGAGGCCCGCCGGCTCGTCGTCCTTCAGCACGACGGCGGTGCGCCAGCCCTCGCTGCCCGGGGGCGGGGGCGTGGCGGCCAGCTTCTTCGCCCAGTTGTCGAAGTTGTCCATCCGCCCGACCGGCCCGCGGTAGCCGTGCCGGCGGTCGTACTGGATGAGGCCGCTTCGCAACGCGCGGGTGGCGACCGTCTGCAAAGTCGGGTCCATGGAGGCGCGCACCGACAGGCCGCCCTCGTACAGCGCCTGTTCGCCGTACAGCTTGACCAACTCGCGGCGAATCTCCTCGGCGAAGTACTCGGCGGTGACGGCTTCCGTCTCGTCGCGCTTGCGCACGACCAGCGGCTCGGCCTGGGCGGCGCGGCCCTCCTCCGGCGTGATGTGGCCGTCCTCGACCATGCGGCCGATCACCCAGTTGCGCCGGGCCAGCGCCGCCTCGCGCTGGCGCTCGGGGTGGTAGTTGTTGGGCGCCTTGGGCAGCGCCGCGAGGTAGGCGGCCTCGCCGATGGTCAGCTCGTCCAGCCCCTTGTTGAAGTAGTTGAGCGCCGCGGCGGCCACGCCATAGGAGCGGAAGCCCAGGAAGATTTCGTTCAGGTACAGCTCGAGGATGCGGTCCTTGCTCAACGTCCGCTCGATGCGGATCGCCAGGATGGCCTCCTTGATCTTGCGGGCGAACGACACCTCGTTGGTCAGCAGCATGTTCTTGGCGACCTGCTGCGTCACCGTGGAGGCGCCCACCGGCCGGCGGTCGGAGCCGAAGTTCTCCACGTTGGTCAGGACGGCGCGCAGGATGCCCAGCGGGTCGATGCCCTTATGCTCGTAGAAGCTCTTGTCCTCGGCCGAGAGGAAGGCGCTGCTCACCCGCCTGGGGATCGAGTCGATCGGCACGAACACGCGCTTTTCCGAAGCGAACTCGGCGAGCAGGCGCCCGTCGCCGGCGTAGACGCGCGTCGTCACCGGCGGCTGGTAGTCGGCGAGCTTCTTGTAGTCCGGCAGGTCGCGGTCATAGTGGTCCACCACGTAGACCAGACCGCCGGCCCCCGCCAGCCCCAGCATGACCAAACCCATCAGTACCGTCAGGAGGAACCGCATCGCCAATCCCAGTTCAATGCCCGTTCCGGGCCGAATTCAGGGCGCCCGTGCCCTTACGGCGCAACGCGCCCCGCGGCAGAACGGCCCACAGGTTGCTGCGGCGCATCCTACACCCGGCGGGCGGGTCGCGCCGACTCCAACGTTGGATTGGCAGGAAAATGTGACACCCACAAGGCGCCGGCAAGAAGGTGGTAGGTGCTATGAGCGTGGCGCATCAAGCGTCGACGGGCGGCCACCGCACACCGCCGGTCAACCGGCCCCGGTCACGGCCGCCGGCCGCCCAGCCACTTGAAGTAGGTGTCGATGCCGCGGGTCATCGAGCGGGCCAGCCGCTCGCGGTGCTGCTGGCTGTTCAGCAGGCTGGCGTCCTGCGGGCTCGACAGGTAACCCATTTCGACCAGCACCGAGGGAACGTCCGGCGCGGTCAGCACGGCAAAGCCGGCCTGCCGGTGCGGCTTGCTGGGCAGCAGCGTGATCTCGCGCCCGACATGCTCCAGCGCCACGCTGGCGAAGCGCTTGGAATGGTTCATGGTGTCGCGCTGCGCCAGGTCGATGAGGATGCTGGCCACCAGGTCGTTCTCGGCTGAAAGGTCGAGCCCGGCGATGGCGTCGGCGCGGTTTTCCTTGGCGGCCAGCATTTCCGCCTCGCGGTCGGACGCCTTGTCGGACAGGGTGTAGATCGACAGGCCGCGCACGCTGCCGGTGCCGATGCTGTCGGCGTGCAGCGAAATGAACAGGTCGGCGTCGGCCTCGCGGGCGATGGCGACGCGTTCGCGCAGGCGGATGAACACGTCCTTGTCGCGCGTCAGGCGCACACGGTAGCGCCCGGTCGCCTCGAGCTGCTGGCGCAGCTCGCGCGCCACCGCCAGCGTGATCTCCTTTTCATAGCCCCCGCTCACGCCAATGGCGCCGGGGTCCTCGCCGCCGTGGCCGGGGTCGATGACGACCATCGGCTTCTCCCGCGCCGGCGCCGGGCGGGCCTGCGGCGGGGGCGGCGGCACGGGAACGACGACGGCGCGCGCCGGCTGCGCGGCGGGAGGCGGCGGCGGGGACGGAGGCGGTACGGCGGCGGCGAGGACCTTGGGCTCCCCCCCACCCTCCACGGCGCGGCGGCCCCGGTCGAACTCCGCCCGGCTGACGCCTTCCAGGTCGATGACGAGGCGCGGACGGTGCCCCTCGCGCGGCGGGATCATGAAGGCTTCGCGCACGCGCACCGGGCCGCTGGTGTCGAGGACGAGTCGCCCCCCGCCAGCCGCCGGCTCGTAGCGGTAGCGCTGCACCAGCCCGCGGCCCGCCACCGCGGCGCCGGCGCCGGACCAGGCGAGGTCCGGCAGGTCGACGCTGACGCGGTAGGGATCGGCCTCCGCGGTGACGCGGAAGGCGACGGCCTCGCTCACCTCCAGAACGAATCGGGTCTTGTCCGGGTGGACCCCCAGACGCGCGTCGATCACCGCCGGCCGCCCGGCCGACGGCGACAGCGGCAGGGGAAGCGCCGCTGTGGTCTGGCTCTGCGGCGCGGCGGCGCGGGCCGGCGACGGGGCGCTCGCACTCCATGCGGCCCCGAGCAGGACCGCCAAGGCGACCACCAGCGCGAGAAATCGGGGCATACCAACCACCAGAACGGACGACAAGGACCGACGGTCTACCTATAGCTTAGACGAATCAACGCGTTCAACGCGGACGGTGAGACGGCGACTCATATGGCGGCACCTGTGGCCCGCGCGCATCAGCGTGGCACGCCGCCCGGCGGCCGCCGCGGCGCGTCAAACCGGGGATCGGCCGAATTCACCCGTTGTGCAAGCAATCGCGCTTGTCTATGGTAGCCCTGCGACATACCGCGATCCGCAAGCCTCCGTCAGGGGGCGGCGGCGTCGCCCGCGGAATGGGTCCGACCGGCTTGCCTTTTCGGTCGCGTTCCGTGTGGTGGCGCTCTTGGATGTGCCGGTGACTGAGGATGAAACCTCGAAGCTGGTTTCGGCCGCAAGGCCGGAGCCCGGATGCCGCGGCTCGGATCGTCCTGGCAGCTCTGGAAAGCGCCGTTCGACGACCCCCCGGGCAGGCTCCGCACGCTTCGCCAAAACGATGACGTTGCCCCTGCGTCCGTTTGGTCGCGCGGGCGTCCGGGCGGCGTCATGGGGATCTTGAATGAAGCGTATGCTGGTGGACGCCACGCACCCGGAAGAGACACGGGTCGCCGTGGTCAGTGGAAACAGGCTCGAGGAGCTCGACTTCGAGATCGCCTCGCGCAAGCAGCTCAAAGGCAACATCTATCTGGCCAAGGTGACGCGCGTCGAGCCGTCCCTGCAGGCGGCCTTCGTCGAGTACGGCGGCAACCGGCACGGCTTCCTGGCCTTCTCGGAAGTCCATCCCGACTACTACCGGATCCCGGTCGCCGACCGCGAGGCGCTGATCGCCGAGGAGCGCCGGCAGGAGGAAGAGGCCGAGGCCCGCGCCGAACGCGCCGAGCAGCGCGGCAGCCGGCGGTCGTTCGCCGAGGAGATCCAGCCGGAGGAGTTCTCCGAGCGCATCTCGCCGATGCCCTCCCCCATCGAATCCGATGACGAGAACGGCGACGACAACGGCGACGACAACGGCAACGCTGGCGCCGATGAGGACGCCGGCCGCACCGAATACGTCGCCGGCGACGGCGGATACACCGAAACCGCCACCGAGACCGCTGTCGAGGCGTACGCCGAGCAGGGCGCCGGGCCGGACCCCTACCAGGCGGGCGACGTGGCCGTGGCCGAGGCGGGCCAGCCCGAAGACCCCGCCGTCGCCGACGAAGGCGGCGAGACCACCGTGTCCCGCGCCCACGAAGAGCACAACGCCGAGGCCCAGCCGGCGGCGGAGGCGGAGAACGTCGACGTCATCGGCGGCGACGACGTCGAGGAGGTGCACCGCCGGCGCACCCGGCCGCTGCGCTCCTACAAGATCCAGGAGGTGATCAAGCGCCGGCAGATCATGCTGGTTCAGGTCACCAAGGAGGAGCGCGGCAACAAGGGTGCGGCGCTGACCACCTATCTGTCGCTGCCCGGCCGCTACTGCGTGCTGATGCCCAACACCGGGCGTGGCGGCGGCATCAGCCGCAAGATCACCAATCCGGCCGACCGCAAGCGCCTGAAGGAAATCCTGTCGGAACTGGACATTCCGGACGGCATGGCGGTCATCCTGCGCACCGCGGGCCTCGAACGCTCGAAGCAGGAGATCAAGCGCGACCTCGAATACCTGCTGCGCCTGTGGGACGACATCCGGGAGCAGACGCTGAAGTCGTCCGCCCCCTGCCTCATCTATGAAGAGGCGAACCTCATCAAGCGCGCCATCCGCGACCTCTACGGCAACGACATCGACGAGATCTGGGTCGAAGGCGACGCCGGCTACCGCGCCGCCAAGGACTTCATGCGGATGCTGATGCCGAGCCACGCCAAGCGCGTGCAGCCCTACAAGGACGAGACGATCCCGCTGTTCCACCGCTATCAGGTGGAGACGCAGATCGATGCGATCCACAGCCCGGTCGTGCACCTGCGCTCCGGCGGCTACATCGTCATCAATCCGACCGAGGCGCTGGTCGCCATCGACGTCAACTCCGGCAAGTCGACGCGCGAGCGCAACATCGAGGAGACGGCGTTCAAGACCAACCTGGAGGCCGCCGAGGAGGTGGCCCGCCAGCTCCGTCTGCGGGACCTCGCCGGCCTGATCGTCATCGACTTCATCGACATGGAGGAGCCGCGCAACAACGCGACGGTCGAGCGGCGCCTCAAGGAAGCGATGAAGACCGACCGGGCGCGCATCCAGCTCGGCCGCATCTCCGCCTTCGGCCTTCTGGAACTGTCGCGCCAGCGCCTGCGCCCGTCGCTGCTGGAGACCAACTTCGAGCGCTGCCCGCACTGCTCGGGCACCGGCGTGGTGCGGTCGGTCGAGTCCGCCTCGCTGCACGTGCTCCGCGCCATCGAGGAGGAGGGCATCCGCAAGCGCTCCGCCGAGATCACGGTGTACGTGCCCACGGCGATCGCCCTGTACATCCTGAACCAGAAGCGTACGGACCTCGCCCGCATCGAGTACAAGTACGGCTTCCGCGTGCTGTTGCAGGCCGACGACACGCTGATCGCCCCCGACCTGCGGCTTGAGCGCGTCAAGGCCAAACAGCCGGGCGACGAGGGCGGTCCGCTGGTCAGCGCCGAGCGCATCTTCGCCGAAACCGACCGTACGCTCGCCGCCGCCGCCGCGCCCCCGCAGCCGGTCGAAACCGCCGAGCCCGACGAGGCCGACGAGGACGAGGACGAGGGCACCGAGACCGAGGCCGAAGCCACCGAGGAAGGCCGCGCCGACACCGGCGAGAGTGGCGAGGGCGGCGACCGCCGCCGCCGCCGCCGCCGCCGCCGCCGGGGCCGCAACGGCGAGGGCCGCGACGAGTCCCGTCCGGCCGCCGGTCAGCCGGTCGAAGCCGGTGCCGAGGCCGAAGGCATGGCCGAGGCTGCCGACGCCGGCGAAGACGGCGACGAGGGCGAGGAGGAGGACGAGTCCGCCGACCGCAACGCCGCCGACGGCGACCAGCAGGGCCGCAAGAAGCGCCGCCGCGGCAAGCGCGGTGGCCGCCGCCGGTCGCGCCGCGACGAGCTGATGCCGGGCGAAACCGCCGAGGGTGCGGAAGAGGGCGAAGGCGCCGAGGACGGCGAAGACACCGAGAGCGGCGAAGCGGAAGGCGAGGCCCCGGCCCGCGCGCCGGCGACCCCGCCGGCCCCGGTTGCCGGCCCCGCCATGGAGCCGATCGACTTCGACTGGATCCTCGACCCGCCGCCGCCCGCCGCCGAGCCCGCGCCTGCGGCCGAGGCCGAAGCGCCCCCGGCAGAGCCCGTGGCCGAAGCTCCGACGGACGCCCCGGTCGCCGCCGAGGAGGCCAAGCCGAAGAAGCGTCCCTCGCGCTCGCGCAAGAAGGCGGACGCCGTTGCCGAGGAGGCCCCGGCCGAGACGGTGACCGAGGCTCCCGCTCCGGCCGCCGCCGAGGAGGAGGCCAAGCCGAAGAAGCGTCCGGCGCGTCCGCGCAAGAAGGCGGACGCCGTCGCCGAGGAGGCCCCGGCCGAGACGGTGACTGAGACTCCGGCCCCGGCCGCCGCCGAGGAGGAGGCCAAGCCGAAGAAGCGTCCGGCGCGTCCGCGCAAGAAGGCCGCCGAACCGGCCGAGGCTCCGGCCGAGACGCTCAGCGAACCGGCGATTGCCGCTGTGGCCGAACTCGCCGCCCCCGAAGCGGCGCCGGCTGCGGACGAACCGGCGGCTCCGGAACCGGCCACGGCTGAGCCGGCCGCCGAGGAGAACCCCGAGGAGAACCCCGAGGAGAACCAGGAGGCCCGCGCGGCCGAGGTGGTGAACCAGACGCCGGAGAAGCCCAAGCGCGGCTGGTGGAGCCGGTAAGCCCCACCCCGAAACAGGAAAAGGCGCCTTCGGGCGCCTTTTCTTTTGCCGTCCACGCTTCGCGAAGCGTGGACGGCCGCGTTTCGCGAAGGCCGAGGGGGGATCCGCGCAGGCTCCGTTGCGGTGCGGTGCAGGGCGCGGCACAACGGCGGGCAGACGTTTTCCCTTTTCGGAGCCCGCCATGAGCACCGTTACGCAGATCCTCCTCCACACCCCGCCCTGGGTGTTCGGCCTGTTCGCCGCCTTGCTTTGGCTGGGCCTGCGCCGGCTTTCGCCGAGCGACATGAAGCCGGCGCGGCTGCTGATCGTTCCGGCCGTCTTCCTCGCGTGGGGGGTGGCGGGAATGGCGACGAAGCCGCTGCCGGCGGAAACAATCCTCCTCGGCTGGCTGGCCGGGCTGGCCGCGGGCTTGGCCGTGGGAATGCTGAACGCGCCAGTGGCGGCGCTGCGGGTCGATCGGGCGGCCGGCCGGATCCGGGTGCCGGGCAGCGCGGCACCCCTGCTGATCGGGATGGGCGTGTTCTTCACCAAGTACGCCCTGGCGGTCGCCACGGCGATGCGGCCCGACTGGCGGGAGTTCACCGCGCTGGCCGAACTGGCCGTGTCCGGCGGATCGGCCGGCTACTTCGTGGGCTTCCTGCTGCGCACGGCCCTCGCCTATCCCGGCCTGCCCGACGCCGCCCCGTCGCACCCATAGCCGGACCGCACCCCCTCCCTACAGCATCCCCTGCCGCTCCAGCGCGCCGCGCAGGCCGGCGGCGCCGGTGAAGTGGTGGGTCCGCATGCCGAGCGCGTCGGCGCCCTCGACGTTCGCGGCGACGTCGTCGATGAACAACGTCGTCGCCGGATCGAGGGCGAAGCGGTCGAGCAGCCGGTGGAAGAGCGCCGGGTCCGGCTTCAGCAGCCCCTCGGTCGCCGACACCACGGCGCCGTCGAAGGCGGAGAACACGTCGAAGCGCGTGCGCATCAGCTCGAACGTGTCCGCCGCGCAGTTGGTGAGCAGGAAGAGCGGCGTGCCCCGCTCCTTCAGTTCCCACACGATGTCCGGGATGCCGGGGATGGTGTCGGGCACCATGTCCTCCCAGCGCTCCCGAAAAGCGCGGATCAGCTCCCGGCATTCCGGGAACTCGGCCGTCAGCAGGGCGACCGCCTCGTCCCACGGGCGGCCGCGGTCCTGTTCGACGTTCCAGGCGGGCGTGCAGACGGTCTCCAGGAAGTGCTCCATCAGCGCCTCGTCGCCGTCGAAGTACGGGCGATAGAGGTGCCGGGGATCCCAGTCGACGAGCACGCCGCCCACGTCGAAGACGACCGCCTTGACGGGTATCGACGTCACAGCTCCGCTCATCCCTTGCGGGCCTGGGCGACGAGCTTCTTCAGGTCGTCCAGCCTGATGGCGCCGGGCACCAGCTCGTTCCCCACCACGAAGGCCGGCGTGCCGCGGATGCCCAGTTCCTCGGCCAGCGCGTGGTTGGCGCCGATGGCCTGCTCCACTTCCGGCGTGGCCATGTCCTTCTTCAGCTTCTCCACATCCAGCCCGGCCGACGCAGCGATCTGGAAGACCTTGGCGTCATCCAGTTGGCCCTTGTTCGCCATCAGCGCGTTGTGCAGCGGCTCGTACTTGCCCTGGTTGCGGGCGGCCAGCGCCGCCTTGGCGGCGGTCAGCGAAGCCGGGCCCAGAATCGGGAATTCCTTGTAGACGAAGCGCACCTTGCCGTCCGTCTTCAGCAGCGTGGCGATGTCCCCCATCACGGCCTTGCAGTAGCCGCACTGGTAATCGAAGAACTCGACCACCGTCACGTCGCCTTGCGGGTTGCCGCCCACCGGTGAGGCCGGGTCCTGGAAGATCTTCTGCTTGTTGCTCGAAAGCGCGGTCTTCTGCTTCTCGGCGGTTTCGACGCGCTCGCGCTTCTGCAGCTCCTCAATGGCCTCGACGATGACCTCGGGGTGCTTGACCAGATAGTCCCGCACGACCTCCTCGATGGCGCGGCGCTGCGTGTCGTTGAAGGCCGGGGTCTGCGCGTGCGCGGCGGGAGCCAAAGCCATAAGAGCCAGGGCGGCGGTCAGCAGCAGCGGGCGGAAGCGGGTCATACGATGTGTCTCCGGTAAAACGCGAGCGGCTACCATGGCGGCACAACCCGATCCAGGCAAGCCACGAAGGCGTGAAGATCAAGGTTTGCGCGGCTTGTCCACCTGCCCGCGGATGTCCTGCGCGCGCAGCCAGCCGGGGGAGCCGGCGGGCAACAGCCGCTCCGCCCGTTCGGCCTGGAAGCGCGCCACCTGGACGTCGCCGCGCGCGAACGCCTCCTCGGCCGCGGCGTAGGCCACCATCCCGTCGTTGCCCTTCAGCGCGTACGCCTGCGCCATCAGGCGCCAGAGGAAGGCGGACTGGCCCTGTTGAGTCTTGGCGGCGATCTGCAGGTTGCGGATCGCCTCGTCGGCGACCTTGGCGTTGTGCTGCTCCAGCAGCGCGTGCGCCAACGACACGCGGATCGGCGCCGAATCGGGCGCCAGCTCGATGGCCTTGCGGTAGGGCGCCACGGCGTCGGCCGCGCGGCCGTTCTGCAGCATCAGGTCGCCCTTCAACTCATGGAAGAAGCCGTTCTTCGGCTCCTGCCGGATCAGCCCGTCGACGATCGGCACCGCCCGCATCACCTCGCCGCGCCGGAAATAGGCGTAGGCCCGGCCATAGCGTGCGACGACCGATTGGTCGTCGGCGCGGTAGCGGTTCAAGGCCCCCTGCGGTTCCAGATAGGCGTACAGCTTGGCCTGGATGCGCTGGTAGTACTCGGTCATATCGGCCGGCAGCGGGCGGCCGGAGTTGCGTGAGCGCTCGACGAAGGTGCGCACGGTGTCCAGCCGCTCGCGCGTCAGCGGGTGGGTGCGGGCGTAGGCCACCTCGCGGTCGGTGGTCAGCGGCTCGTCGGCGCCCAGCTTGTCGAGGAAGACCAGCAGCCCGGCGGCCGACATCCCGGCACGCTCCATGTACGACAGGCCGGCCTGGTCGGCCGCCGATTCCTGGCTGCGCGAGAAGGACAGGAAATTCCGCTCCGCCAGGTGCTGGCCCAGCATCATGCCGGCCATGCCCGCCCCGGCGTTGCGCGACGCGATGCCGCCGATGATGCCGATGCCCATGCCCACCAGCGACGACAGGAAGGCGGTCTCCATCGCCTCGCTGCCGCGCACCAGATGGCCGCCGGCGATGTGCCCCGTCTCGTGCGCGATGACGCCCAGCAGTTGCGCGGCGTCGGTCTGCAGCAAAAGGCCGGTGTGGATGAAGATGTTCTGCCCGCCGGCCACGAACGCGTTCAGCGTGCGGTCGTTGACCAGCACGATGCTGACGGACTCCGCGTCGATGCCGGCCGCCTGGAAGATTGGCCGCGCCATGGTGCGGATGGTATGTTCCGTCTCCGCGTCGCTGAGGAGTTGCATCTCACGGCGCTGGGCGCCAGCCGGCGCCGCCCACGACAGGAACGACACAGCGACCATGGCGACGATTGAAACGAGCCTGCTCGGCTTGCGCACCTTTCCGACCTCCGGCGATCCGCAGGGGCGCTCCGCCCCCATCCGCCAAATCTGGCGCCCCAGAATTTGGCATCAATGGGGCGCGATTGCGATAGCCGCGCTGGTCCTGCCGGCGTGCGTCAATACGAAATACAAGACCAACGCGCCGCTCCAGGCCTTCGCCGTGGCCGACGAGCCGCGCGCCGCGCAGGTCGGCCGCGAGATCCTGGACGGCGGCGGCACCGCCGCCGACGCGGTCGCCGCCATGGCCCTGAGCATGGCCGCCACCCTGCCGTCGCGCGCCGGGCTGGCCGGCGGCGGCGTGTGCGTGGTGTTCGACGCGGCGAAGAAGGAAACCCGCACGCTGGACTTCCTGCCGCGCGCTGTGCGCCCCGGCGCTCCGGCGGCTCCGGGCCTGCTGCGCGCCATGGCGGCGCTGCAGGCGACCAACGGCGCCTTCCGCTGGGAGCAGGTGGTGGTCCCCGCCGAGGTGCTGGCCGCCGGCAATCCCGGCATCAGCCGCGCCTTCGCCGAGGATCTGGGCGCCAACGCCGCCCGCCTGACCGACGCCGAGGCGCGGCGCATCTTCGCGCCCGGCGGCCGTCCACTGGCGGAAGGCGCGCCGCTGGCCCAGCCGGACTTGGCTGCGCTGCTCGGCCGCATCCGCCTAAACGGCTTCGGCGCGCTGTACGGCGGGAACACGGGCGACGCGCTGGCCACGGCGCTGGGCACCGACACCGCGTCACTGCGCGCCCAGCAGCCGCGCTGGGCCGGTACGGCGTCGGTCCCCATGGGCAGCTACGCCCTGCACTTCGCCGACCTGCCCGAGCAGCCCTCCGGCAAGGCGCTGGCCTCGGCCTGGACGGCCGGCATGGCCGCCTCCGACGCCCAGCGCGTTCAGCGCGCGCTCGCCGCCCTGCCCGCCACCGGTGGCGCCGAGGCCCCGGCGGCCGGCGTGGCGGCGATGGACGGCCGCGAGAACGCGGTGGCTTGCGCGCTCACGATGGGCGCGCCCTTCGGCACCGGCCGCATGGTGCCGGGCACCGGCCTGCTGACCGCCCAGGGCGTGCAGAGCGCCGGCTTCGGCGCCCCGGCGGTGATCAGCAACAGCATCGTCGGCCGCACGATCCTGTCGTCGGTCGGCACGGCGAAGGGCGGCGACGGCCCGGCCGCCGCCGCGTCGGCGCTGTTCAGCGCGCTGCTGCCGGCGATCGACAGCGACCGCCTGCCCTCCGACATCCTGGCCGCCACCCCGGCCAGCGCACCCGGCCGCGCCGACATCATCGGCTGCCGCCTGGACCCGTCGAACGAGCTGAAGGGCTGCCAGGCCGTCGCCGACCCGCGCGGGCGCGGCGTGGCGCACTCGCTCGACATTCCGCGCTGATCCCAAAAGAAAACGCGCCGCGAGCCCAGGCTCGCGGCGCGTTTCCCTGTTTCGAAGCCCGGCCGCGCCAAGGCGCGGCCATGGCCGCCTTACATGCAGGTCGCCTGCGCCGTCATGATGATCTCCACGCCCTTGGCGTGCTTGGAGGTCGCGGCGGCGGCGTCTTCGGCCTTGCCGCTCGCCATGGCGGCGTTCACGGCCTTCATCGCCTCCAGGGCGGCGGTGCGGTCGGCGCCGGTGATCTTGCCCGACGCGCACTTGCAGGACTTGGCCGTCTCCGGCGACTTGTCGACGCCCGTGCACAGCGCCTCGAAATCATCGGCGTACGCCATGGCGGGCACCGAAACGAGGGCGAAGGCGGCGACGACGGCAATCTTCAGCGTACGCATGCAAATTGTTCCTTAGCTCGAGTTCGATGAGCGACAGTTCTCATGAAACCGCGACCGCCGTGAAGACAAATTTTTCCAGTTACCGCTGACGATAACCCAAACAAATTTTAAGTTCCGTGCGGCCTATTTATTTCGCGTCTTGGCTGCACGATGTGTACGGTCATTCACACGACCGTCAGTTCGATGTGTACAGCCGTCCACAATCAGCGCGACTCGAAGAATAGACCCCGCGGCACGGCGCGACTCGCGCCCCGCGCGGTCGGCGCAGCCCTCCCATCGGTGACACCGGGTGGCTTCCGGCCGGCCCTGGCGCTATGCTCCCCCATCCCCGAACCATCCCGAACCGGCCCTGCCCCATGTCCCCCAAGAGCATCATCACCCCCAAGGTCTCCCTGCGCGGCCAGATTCCGCCGTTCTTCGTCATGGAGGTCATGCGCGCCGCGGCAGAGCGCGAGCGCGCCGGGCTGGAGGTGCTGCACCTGGAGGTGGGCCAGCCCTCGACCGGCGCGCCCAAGGGCGCCATCGAGGCGGCGCAGAAGGCGCTGGTCGCCGACAAGCTGGGATATACGGAGGCGCTGGGCATCCCGGCGCTGCGTCAGGCCATCGCCGACTGGTACACGCGCCGTTACGGCGTCGCCGTGCCGGCCCGGCGCGTGGTCGCCACCATGGGCTCCTCCGGCGCGTTCCAGCTCGGCTTCCTGGCCGCCTTCGATCCGGGCGACCGGGTCGCCATGGCCTCGCCCAGCTACCCCGCCTACCGCCACACGCTGACCGCCATCGGCGTCGAGCCGGTGGAGATCGAGGCCGGGCCGGAAACCGGTTTCCAGCCCACCGTGGCGATGCTGGAAGCGCTGGGCAAGCCGATCCAGGGGCTGATCGTCGCCAGCCCGGCCAATCCCACCGGAACGATGCTCAGCCGCGCCGAGCTGACCGCCCTGTCCGACTGGTGCGACGCCAACGGCGTGCGGCTGGTGTCGGATGAGATCTACCACGGCCTGACCTACGGCCCCGAAGCGGTGACCGCCGCCGAGGTGAACGAGCGGGCGCTGGTCGTCAACAGCTTCTCCAAGTACTTCTCCATGACCGGCTGGCGCCTGGGCTGGATGGTGGTGCCGGACGAGCTGCTGCGCTCCGTCGAATGCCTGGCGCAGAACCTGTTCATCTCGGCGCCGACGCTGGCGCAGCACGCCGGCCTCGCCGCCTTCGACTGCACGGAGGAGCTGGACGGCCACGTCGCCCGCTACGCCCGCAACCGCGAGCTGTTGCTGCGCGAGTTGCCCAAGGCCGGCTTCGATCGGCTGGCGCCCGCCGATGGCGCCTTCTACGTCTACGCCGACGTCTCGGCCATGACCGATGATTCGGAGGCGTTCTGTAAGCGGTTGCTGGCCGACACCGGCATCGCCGCCACTCCCGGCATCGACTTCGACCCCGCCCGCGGCCGGCGCTTCATGCGTTTCAGCTTCGCCGGATCGGAGGAAACGATCGCCGAGGCCGCCCGGCGGCTGATCGCATGGCGGGGGTAGGCGCCCCCTACTCCGCCACCCTCTCGCCCGCCCTTTCATCGACGCGGTCGAACTGCAGCGCCGCCAGCCGGGCGTAGAGACCGCCCTGGCCGACGAGGTCGGCGTGGCGGCCGGAGGCCACGATGCGGCCGCGCTCCATCACCGCGATGCGGTCGGCGTTCAGCACGGTCGCCAGACGGTGCGCGATGATCAGCGTGGTGCGCTGCTTCATCAGCTTTTCCAGTGCGTCCTGCACCATCCGCTCGCTCTCGGCGTCCAGCGCCGAGGTGGCCTCGTCCAGCAGCAGGACCGGCGGGTCGCGCAGGATGGCGCGGGCGATGGCGATGCGCTGGCGCTGGCCGCCGGACAGGCGCACGCCCTTCTCGCCCAGGAAGGTGGACAGGCCTTGTGGCAGGGCCTCCAGGAACTCCAGCGCGTGCGCCGCGTCGGCGGCGGCGCGCACCTCGGCGTCGCTGGCGTCGGGGCGGCCGTAGCGGATGTTCTCCCAGGCGTCGGCGGAGAAGATCACCGGGTCCTGCGAGACGAGGCCGATGCGCCGCCGCACGTCCGACGGGTCGGCGGCCCGCACGTCCACCCCATCCAGCCGGATCAGCCCGGCCTGCGGGTCGTAGAAGCGCAGCAGAAGCTGGAACACGGTGGACTTGCCGGCGCCCGAGGGGCCGACCAGCGCCACCGTCTCGCCCGGCGCCACGTCCAGCGTGAAGTCCTCCAGCGCCGCGTCGTCCGGGCGCGATGGATAGTGGAAGCGCACGCCCTCGAACGCCAGGGCGCCCTTGGCCGGGGCGGGGAGCGGCACCGGGCTGGCGGGCGGGCGAATCTCCGGCTCGGTCGCCAGCAGATCGAACAGCCGCTCGGTGGCGCCCGAGGCGCGCTGGAGATCGCCGATCACCTCGCTGATGGCGCCGACGGAGCCCGCCACGACGACGGCGTAGATGACGAAGGCCGACAGCTCGCCCGGCGTCAGGCGGCCGGCCAGCACGTCGTGCCCGCCGATCCACAGGATGGTGCCGACGGCGCCGAAGACCAGGACGATGACGATCACCGTCATGATGGCGCGCACCTGCACGCGGCGGATGGCGACGCCGAACGCCTCCTCCACCCGCTCGCCGAAGCGGGCGCGCTCGATGGGCTCGTGGGTGTAGGCCTGCACGGTGCGGATACCGCCCAGCGTCTCGTCGACGAAGGCGCCGACGTCCGCCACCTTGTCCTGGCTGGTCCGCGACAGGGCGCGCACGCGCCGGCCGAACAGGATGATGGGGAAGACGACCAGCGGCACCACCAGGAACACCAGCGCCGTCAGCTTGACCGAGGTGACCAGCAGCATCACCGTGCCGCCGATGAACATCAGCGTGTTGCGCAAGGCGATGGAGGCGGAGGAGCCGACCACCACCTGCAACAGCGTGGTGTCGGTGGTCAGCCGCGACATGATCTCGCCGGTCCGCGTCGTCTCGTAGAAGCCGGGAGACAGCTTCAGCACGTGGTCGTAGACGGCGCGCCGCAGGTCGGCCACCACCCGCTCGCCCACCCAGGAGACGAGATAGAAGCGCCCGTACGTCGCCCCCGCCATCAGCACGATGACCCCCAGCAGCACCAGCAGAGCGCGGTCGAGCAGTGCGGCATTGCCCGCGGCGAACCCGTGGTCGACCAGAACGCGCAGCCCCTGCCCCATCCCCAGCACGGTGCCGGCCGCCACGGTCAGCGCCAGCATCGCCCCGGCGATCCGCCAGCGGTACGGCATCAGGAAGGGCACGAGCCGGCGCAGCGGTTTCAGGTCGCGCTTGCGCTCCACCTCGGGCTTCGAGGCGGATTCGGCGGAGGAGGGTTCGCGGAAGGCCATGCGGGGCAAGCATCAGGAGCTGTGGAAACCCCGCCCATATGGCACCCTTGCTCCGTTCAAGCAAGGCAAGCCGCACCAAACACCCGAGATGCGCACGGAAGCGGTTGCGCGAAGGCGCCTCCTTTGCTATGAACCGCGCTCGCTTTTCACGGGACCTTCGCCATGAAGAATGACATCCATCCGGAATACCACGAGATCAACGTCGTCATGACCGACGGCAGCTCGTTCAAGACCCGGAGCACCTGGGGCAAGGCTGGCGACACGCTGCGCCTCGACATCGATCCCAAGTCGCACCCGGCTTGGACGGGCGTTCAGAAGCTGCTCGACACGGGCGGCCAGATCGCCAAGTTCAACAAGCGCTTCGCCAGCTTCGGCCTGAAGAAGTAAGGCCGTCGTTCTGTCGCGCGAAAAAGGGCGCCCGGTCGGCCGGGCGCCCTTTTCGTGTTCGTGCGTCCGCGGCTCAACTCGCCAGCGCCACGGCGCGGCGCACCTGCTCGTCCAGGCGGGCGACGCGCATGTACAGGCGGTGGCTGCGCTCCAGCAAACTGCGCAGGCCGGCCGGCAAATCCTCGTTCTCGGGGCCGGCGGGGTCGGTGCAGATATCGCCGCCGGACAGGGCGTAATCCTCCGACGCCGCCTGGGCCGGCGTGATCTCGCCGGCGTGTACGGCCTTCTGCGCCAGCAGCCACGCCATCACCTGCGTCAGGCGGCTGGTGACCCGCATGGATTCATAGCTGACCTGGAGCCGCACGTGCGGCGGCAGGTTCCGCTGGTCGATGGATTCGTGGTAGGCGATGTAGTTGCGCGCTTCGATCAGCAGCGCCATCGTCTCGTCGTACGGACCGTTGAAAAAGGTGGGATTTCCGATCACGGCCGTGCCCCTCCCGCGGCCGCGAGGCCCGTTTCCGAGCGTGGCCGCAACTGATTAACAAAGCATGACCCGCCCCGTCGCCCGGCGGCGCGGCCCCTGTACGCCCCCCTCTTGAACGCCGAACGGGATTGATTATGTCGATGGGCGCTGGCGGGCGCCCGTTCGGGGCCCTCCGGTTTTGCGTGAGCGGGGACCGATGCATCGCGTGGTCCCCGACGGGAATATCGCTCGTATGGAGGATATGACATGCGTACCTACGACCTTTCGCCCCTGTTCCGTTCGACCGTCGGCTTCGATCGTCTGACGCGCCTGCTCGAAGCTGCGACCAACGGCGAGGAGGCGGCGTCCTACCCGCCCTACAACATCGAGAAGCTGGGCGAAGACGCCTACCGGATCACCATGGCCGTCGCCGGCTTCGGTCCGGAGGACCTGGAGATCACCGCACAGCAGAACTCGCTGGTGGTCACGGGCAAAGCTAAGAAGGAGCAGGAGGCCGGCCAATTCCTCTACCGGGGTATCGCCGGGCGCGCATTCGAGCGCCGCTTCCAGCTTGCGGATTTCATCAAGGTGAGTGGTGCCAGCCTGCTGAACGGCCTGCTCCACATCGACCTCGTCCGTGAGATCCCGGAGACCATGAAGCCCCGCACCATCCGGATCGAGGCCAGCCAGACCGGCCCGGCCCTGACCCAGCAGGCGGCGTAACCTCCAAAGTCCCTCCCCCGGCGATGCCGGGGGAGGGAGATTCACACGATTTCCACCACTTCCGTGTCCGGCATCACCCGTTCGGCCGGCAGGTGCACCGTCACGGTGGTCCCACGGCCGGGGGCCGAGTCGATGGTCAGCTCCCCGCCGTGCAACTCGACCAGACGCTTGGTCAGCGGCAGTCCCAGGCCGGTGCCCTCGTAGCGGCGGGTCATCGACTGGTCGACCTGGCTGAACGGCGCCAGCGCCACCGGAATGTCCTCCGGCGCCATGCCCACGCCGGTGTCGCGCACGCACAGATCCAGCCCGCCGTCGGCGGCACGCCGCCCGGCCAGCGTCACGGTGCCGCCGGTGTCGGTGAACTTGATGCCGTTCGACAGCAGGTTCAGCAGGATCTGCCGCAGCCGCAGCTCGTCGGCGCGCACCGGCGGCAGGCTCTTTTCGAGATCGATGGCAAGCGCCACGCCGCGCTGCCCCGCCTGCATGGCGACGAAGTTGAGGGCCTGCCCCGCGAGGTCGGTCAGATCCACCAGATGCTCCGCCAGCCGCAGCGCCCCCGCCTCGATCTTCGAGATGTCCAGAATGTCGTCGATGACCGCCAGCAGGTGCTCGCCCGAACGGCGGATCGAGCCGGCGTATTCGGTGTAGCGGTCTATGGCGTCCACACCCAGCAGCCGCATCTCGATGACCTGCGCGAAGCCGATGACGGCGTTCAGCGGTGTGCGCAGCTCGTGGCTCATCGTGGCCAGGAAGGCCGATTTGGCGCGATCCGCCGCCTCGGCCAGCTCCTTGGCCTGGATCAGCTCCCGCTCGACGCGCTTTCGTTCGGTGACGTCGCGGATGATGCCGGCGAACAGCCGGCGCCCGTTCACCTCCACAGGGGCCACCGACAGCTCGATCGGGAACTGCGTGCCGTCACCGCGCAGCGCCCAGAACTCGTTCGACCGGCCGATGCTTCCGCTGCCGCGCCCCTCCCGATAGCGCTTGAGGTAACAATCGTGCGCCGCGCCGTGCGGCAGCGGCATCAGCCGGTTCACCTTTTGCCACAGCATGTCGGATGCCGGGATGCCGAACATGCGCTCGGCCGCCCGGTTGTAGCTGTGGATGATGCCTTCCTCGTCGATGGTCAGGATGGCGTCGGCCGCGGCGTCGACGATGGCGTTGGTGCGCGCCTCGGCCATCAGCAGCGCCTCGGCCGTGCGCACGTACTCGCTCATGTCGGTGATGGTGCCGACACAGCCCTGCGGACAGCCCGCCGCGTCGTGGTGCGGCGCGCTTTGCAGGAGCACGGTCGTGGCGGTGCCTTCCGGGCCGACGAAGCGGAAATCGACGATCACCGGGGCGTTGCCGGTGACGCAGCGGCGCCACTCGGCCTCGACCCGGGCGCGGTCGTCCGGGTGCACGGACGCCAGCCAGCGCATGCCCGGCGCCTCCGTGCCGTCCAGGCCGGCCATGGCGATCAGCCGGCGGTTGGCGAACACCATGGCGCCGCCGGTGTCGGCGCGGAAGATGCCGACCGGAGCCGCCTCCGCCAGCGTGTGGTAGAGCGCCTCGCTCTCCCTCAGGCGCTGTTCGGCCTCGACCCGTTCGGTGATGTCACGGATGTTGACGACGATGCCCTCGATTTCCGGGTCGTCGAGCTGGTTGTAGCCGGTCGCTTCGACCGTGCGCCACCGCCCGTCGGCGTGGCGCATGCGGAAGGTGGTGGTGCCGGCGGAGCCCTGCGGTGCGGCGGCGCGCACGGCGATCCGCTCCAGCGCCAGCGTGCGGTCGTCTGCATGCACGAAGTCGGCCATCGCGCGGCCGACCAACTCCTCCGGCCGGTAGGCGAAGACGCCGGCCACCGCCTCCCCCACGAAGAGGAAGACGCCTTGGCGCGACACCACCGCCGTCACGTCGGTGGAGTTCTTCATCAGCGCGCGGAAGCAGCGCTCGCTGAGCTGCACGGGCAACCTCGCGGCAGGGTTGGAGACGCCGGCACGGCCGGCATTGGTATGACCACCAATGACCGGAGAATATTAGCGCTTAATGACGGTTCGGTAACCGAACGGAAAAAAACACCGTCAATGTGTGTTGAGATGCGCCGCCAGCGTGTCCACCGTGGCGTCCGGCGCCTCCACCATCACCATGTGCCCGACACCGGGCAGCACGACGACCTCCGAATCCTTGACCCGCGCCGCCAGCGCCCGTCCCGCCTTGGCCGGCGTCATGCGGTCCAGCGCGCCCAGCAGGAACAGCGCCGGACAGGTCACCGCCGCGGCCGCGTCGGCACCGCGGGTGTAGGCGTTGCAGGCCGCGAGATCGACGCCCAGCACGCCGGGTTTCGCCTGCCGCATCAGCCGCCGCGACGTCGGCACCAGCGCCAGCCCCGGCGCCGTGTTGCCGCCGACGTGACCGCGGGGGCCGAAGCCCCAGCCGGTCACCAGTTCGATCGCCTGCGGGTCGTCGCCGATCGCGGCGGCCAGCAGGTCGGGGTGCACCGGCATCCTCTCCGCGATGCCCAGCAGGGCCAGCGCCTCCACCCGGTCCGAATGGCGGGCCGCCGCTTCCAGCGCCACCAGGGCGCCCATGGAGTGGCCGACCAGCGCCGCGCGCGGCGCTCCGGCCGCGTCCGCCAGGTCACGCACCCAGTCGGCCAGCGCCTCGATCCCGGCGAGCGGCGCCCCGTCGGAGCGGCCGTGGCCGGGCAGGTCCACCGCCAGCACGGAGCGGCCGTGGTGCGCCAGATAGCGCGTCTGCAGGCTCCACACCGTGTGGTCCATGCCGGCGCCGTGGATGAGCACGACGGACGGCTTGGCGGGGTCGAACGGCTGCCCGCCTGTGTGGGCGTAGACGGTCTGGCCTTGAACGGTCAGTTCCATGGTCGGTTCACCCCTTCGAAGCGGCGCGCAGCGCCTGGCGCAGGTCGTCGATGAGGTCGTCGGAATCTTCCAGGCCGACCGAGAGGCGGATCATCTCCTCGCCGATGCCGGAAGCCGCCAGCGCCTCGGCGTCGAGCTGGGCGTGCGTGGTGCTGGCCGGGTGGATGACCAGTGACTTGGCATCGCCGACGTTGGCGAGGTGCGAAAAGACGCTCAGCGCCTCGATGAAGCGCTTGCCGGCCACCCGGCCACCCTTCACCCCGAAGCTGACGATGGAGCCCGCCCCCTTGGGCAGCAGGGCGGAGGTCAGCGCATGGTCGGGGTGGTCGGCCAGTTCCGGGTAGGTCACCCAGGCGACCGCCCCCTTCTCCGACGCCATCTCCGCTTCCAGGAAGCCGACGACGCGGCGGGTGTTGTGGATGTGCCCCTTCATGCGCAGCGGCAGCGTCTCCACCCCCTGCAGGATCTGGAAGGCGTTCATCGGGCTGAGGCAGGCACCGAGATCGCGCAGCCCCTCCGCGCGGGCGCGCATGACGAAGGCGGCCGGGCCGAACTCCTCGGCAAAGTCGATGCCGTGATAGCCGGCGTAGGGTTCGGTCAGCGTCGGGAACTTGCCCGACGCCTCCCAGTCGAAGGTCCCGCCGTCGACGATGACGCCGCCGATGGCGGCGCCATGCCCACCCAGCCACTTGGTGGCCGAATGCATGACGAGGTCGGCGCCGTGCTCCAGCGGCCGGCACAAGTAGGGCGTGGCGAAGGTCGAATCGACCAGCAGGGGGATGCCCGCCTCGTGCGCGATCTTCGCGACCGCGGGAATGTTCAGCACCTCCAGCCCCGGATTGCCGATCGTCTCGCCGAACACCAGCCGGGTGTCGGGGGTGATGGCCGCCCGGATGCCGTCCAGGTCGCGCGGCGGAACGAAGGTGGTGGTAATGCCGAAGCGCGGCAGCGTGTAGGCCAGGAGGTTGCGGCTGCCGCCGTAGATCGAGGCGGATGCCACGATGTGCCCACCCGCGCCCATCAGCGTGACGATGGCGAGCGTCAGCGCCGCCTGTCCGCTGGCGGTGCACACGGCCCCCACGCCGCCTTCCAGCGCGGCCAGCCGCTCCTCCAGCACCGCCACAGTGGGGTTGGAGATGCGCGAGTAGATGTGCCCGGCGCGCTCCAGGTTGAACAGCGCCGCGGCGTGGTCGGTGTCGCGGAAGACGTAGGAGGTGGTCTGGTAGATCGGCACCGCCCGCGCCCCCGTCGTGGGGTCGGGCTGCTGGCCCGCGTGCAGGCTGAGCGTGTCGAACTTCAGGAACTTCGCGTCCGCCATGGACATCCCCCCATACGGCGAGGGCCGCCTGCGACGGCGGCCCTCTGTTGCTTTTGCCTGCCCTGTTCAACCCGTGACGAGTTGTTGGGGGCGAAGCGTATGGAGGCCCAGCCCCGGCGTCAAGCCCACCCCCTCAATCCGCCGCCATCTTCCTGTCTCCGCTCGCCGTGGCGCGGATGCCGTTCAGCGCCTCGGTGACGGTGCCGCGCAACGTCTCGGCCTGTTCAGCGAGGCGCTTGCCGGCCTCCAGCACATCGTCGGCGGCGGTGCCGGTGGCCTGGACGGCATCGGACACAGTGTGAATGTTGGTCGACACCTCACGCGTGCCGTCGGCGGCCTGGGCCACGTTGCGGGCGATCTCCTGCGTCGCCGCCCCCTGCTCCTCGATGGCCGAGGCGATGGCGGTGGTCACCTCGTTCATGCGGGCGATGGTGCGGCCGATGCCGGCGATGGCCGCCACCGCGTCGCCGGTGGAGGACTGCACCTGGGCGATCTGCGCCGAGATCTCGTCGGTCGCGCTGGCGGTCTGGTTGGCCAGCGTTTTCACCTCGTTGGCGACGACGGCGAAGCCCTTGCCCATCTCGCCGGCGCGCGCCGCCTCGATCGTGGCGTTGAGCGCCAGCAGGTTGGTCTGGCTGGCGATGGCGTTGATCAGCTTCACCACCTCGCCGATCTTGTGGACGGCGGCGGCGAGGGTCGCGATGCGGCTGTTGGCCTGCTCGGCCTCGGTCACCGCGGCGCCGGCGATCTCGGCGGAGTGGGTGACCTGCCGGCTGATCTCGCCGATGGAGGACGACAGCTCGGTCGTCGCGGCCGACACCGTCTGCACGTTGGCCGAGGCCTCCTCGGCCGCCGCCGCGACGGCGCCGCTGCCGCTGGTGGCGCGGTCCACCAGACGCGCCATCGACTGCGCGGTTGTGAGCATCTGGGAGGAGGCCGAGGCGATGGTCTCCGCCACCAGACCGACGCTGTTCTGCAGGTCGTCGGCCACGTGGCGGACGGCGGCGCAGCGCTCGGCGTCCGACTGGCGGCGCAGCCGCTCCTGCTCGGCGCGAAGCGCCTCGTTCTCCATGGCCTGTCGTTTGAAGACGGCGACGGCACGGGCCATCTCGCCCACCTCGTCGCCGCGCCCGACGTTCGGCACGTCCTGGCCCAGGTCGCCCTGCGCGAGCGCGCCCATGGTCTTGGTGAGCGCGTGCAGCGGGTGGGAGATGCCGCGCGCCATCAACCACGCCAGCCCCAGCCCGACCACCAGCACCCCGCCGCCGATGGCGAGCGCGGTGTCGCGGGCGGCGCGGTATTGGGCCGCGTACTCACCGGCGTCCATGACGATCTCGACCACCGCGGCGGGCTTGCCGGAATAGTCCATCATGGCGGCGACCAACGCGGTGTGCGGCACGCCATGCTTCTCGGCCCGGCGGATCTGCCGCTCGCCGGCCAGCGCCGCGCGGCGCGCCGCCTCGTCGGCCACGAGGTCGGTGTCGGTGGCGGCCAGCATCTTCAGGCCGCCGCCCTTATCCTCCACGAACACGGCGGCGTCGACGCCGAAGCGCTGCCTGAACTCGTCGACGAAGGCGCGGCTGAAGTCCATGCCGAACTCGACGGTGCCCAGATGGTCGCCCTGGTGCCGGCCGGCGCCGGCGACGGGCACCACGGCGCGCACGCCCAGACCGCCCACGCCTTTCTCCAGCCCGACCACCGCGGTCTTCTTCGCGTTGGCCTCCAGCACCGTGAAGCGGAAGGACGACAGGTCGTCGCCGAACTTCTGCGGGATGTGCAGGCGCAGGTAGGAGGTGGCGGGCGCGCGGTGGAACTGGAACTGCTCCACGCCATAGCCGGTCTTCACCGCCTCGAACGGGGCGAGGAACATGGCCCTCAGCCGATCCCTGTCGTCGGCGCCAAAGGCGTCGCGGGCGTCGGGCATGGCCGCCACGAAGGCCGCCATGGCGGCGCCCGTGCCGGCGCGCATCTGGGTGACTGCGCCCAGCGCGCGCAGGTGGCCGTCCAACTCGCGCTCCTCGGCGCGCTGGGTGGCACGCGACAGGCTGCCGAGCATCACCGGGACCAGCACCGCCACCGCCAGCATCAGCAGCGTGGCGAACGCGAGTGCGACCCGCATCTTGATGGAAAGCTTGGCGAACATGGCCCCCTCCTTCCGCACCGCGCTGCCGGCCGGCGCCCCCGAGAGTCTGGAGGCGTCAAGACATCGCCCTGTTCGGACTCTGCGCTTTTTGCTCAAAGGCGGTCTTGCGGAATGCGAATGGCTGGCGCGATGGAAACGCCTGCGGCACGCTGTCGCTTCGATTGCGAAGCATCATGGACGGGAACAATCGCCCGTCTCGCCTGTCGTGCACGATCGGAACGAGCACGGAGGACACCATGCGCGCGATTCTCGCGGCGGCCGCCACGGCCCTTCTGCTGGCGAACGCGCCGGCCTCGGCCCAGCAGGGCCGGAGCGCCGCGAACGACCCGGCGAATCCCGCCAACTGGGACGTGACGCCCACCACCGAACTGATCGGCAAGACAGTGATGCACCGCTTCGAGAACCGCCCTGTGGGCACGGTGCGCAGCATCGTGCGCGGCGACGACGGCACGCCGATGCTCGCCGTGCGCCTGGCCGAGGGCAACCGCACCGTGCTGCTCGGCCCCGCCGACGTGGAACGCCGGGGCGAGCGCATCCAGCTCATGCTGGAACCCGAACGCCTCGCCGCCCAGCCCGACTACACCGGTCCGGCGACGTCGGGGAGCAGCCAGTGAGGCGTGTGCGACGTGGGTCCGCGCTGGTGGGGCTGCGCTGGCGCTTGACCCGGCGGCGGTGTGCTCACGCCGCTGGCACCACCCCCACCACCGTCTCGTCGACCAGCCAGTCCACCACCTTGGCCAGGGCTTCCCAGCCGGTGGCGCCGGTTTCCAGCGCCTCGCGGTAGATCGCCACCTGCCGGTGGGCGCTGCTGCCGCGCTTGAGGATGCCACGGGCGTTCTCCACCTCGGCCACGCAGCCGAAGTGTTCGGCGTCCTCGCGCACCAGCTCCAGCAGTTCCTCCAGCAGGTCGGGGTACGGGATGATGGCGCCGCGCCCGAAATCGACCAGACCGTCGTCGAAACCGTAGCGCTGGGCGCGCCAGCGGTTTTCGCCGATGAACAGGTTCTTGTAGGGCCGCCACGTCACGTTCTTCAGCTTGAGGCGCCAGAGCATGCGCAGCAGGCAGACGTACATGGCGGCGATGGTCACCGCGTCGTCCAGCCGGGTGCAGACGTCGGTAATGCGCATCTCCAACGTCGGAAAGCGCGAGGACGGGCGGATGTCCCACCACAGCTTGCTGGCGTCCTCGATCACGCCGGTGCGCACCAGCCCGTTCACGTGGGCGAGGTATTCGCCGTAGCTCTCGAAGGATTCCGGCATGCCGGTGCGCGGCAGCTCGTGCCAGACCGACAGGCGGTAGGACTTGCGCTCCATGTCGCGCCCGCGCCAGAACGGCGAGGAGGTGGACAGCGCCAGCAGGTGCGGCAGGAAGTAGCGGATCTGGTTCATCAGATCGATCCGCAGGTCGTCGTCCTCGACGCCGACGTGCACGTGCATGCCGCAGATCATCAACCGCCGCGCCGGCGCCCCCAGGTCGCGCGCCAGCATGTTGTAGCGGTCGCGGTTGGTGTGCTGCTGCGGCTCCCACGCGGCGAAGGGGTGGGTGGAGGCGGCAATGGGGGCAAGGCCGTGCGCGTCGGCCACCCCGGCCACCGTGCCGCGCAGCCGCGCCAGTTCGGCCCGCGCCTCCTGCACCGTCTTGCAGACGGGCGTGCCCACTTCGATCTGGCAGCGCAGGAATTCGGGGTGGATCTGGCCGGGCGCCTTGTCCTGGCAGGCGGCGAGCATCTCGTCGGGCGGCGACTGGACGATGTCGCGCGTGCCGCGGTCGACGAGCAGGTACTCTTCCTCGATACCGATGGTGAAGCCGGGTTCCGGCATGCGCTCACTCCCGCGGGTGCATCTCGATGCGATAAAGATTGGGGTCGGCCAGGATCGGAACCAGCGCGTCACCCACGACCTGCGCCCACTGCGCGCATCCCTCGGGCGTGGAGATCAGGTCCTGCCGCACCTCGATCAGCACGTTGGGCAGGCCGGCGGGCGTGGCGTGCATCTCCACCGTACCGCCCAGCGTGTTGCGGCCCGAATAGGGCTCGTTGTCGCCGACCACCCAGCGGCCGTCGGCGCGCAGCCGCTCGATCAGCGGGATGGGGATCCGCGGGTCGCAATCCCACAGCACGCCGACGTGCCAGGGCCGGGCCACGCCGCGCATCTCCGGGGTGAAGCTGTGGATCGACAGCAGCGCCGGCACCTGCCCCTGCGCCCGCTTCGCGGCGATCACCGCGGCCACGGCATCGTGGTAGGGGGTGAAGAAGGCGTCCACGCGCCGCCGCGTCTCTTCCGCATCCAAGGCGCGGTTGCCGGGGATGACCACGTCGTCGCTGACCACCGGCACCGCCGTCGGGTCCTCCAACGCGCGGTTGAGGTCGATCACCAGGCGCGAATAGCCGGACAGCACGGCGGGTGCGGAAAAGCGCTCCGACAGCCGCCGTGTCACCTCGACCGCGCCGATGTCGTAGGCGATGTGCCGCGCGAACTGCTCCTCCTCCAGTCCCAGCCGGTCCAGCGCCCTGGGCACGGCGGACGAGGCGTGGTCGCACACCAGCACCACCGGCGCCCGGCCTTGCGCGTTGAGGACGCTGACCGGCGGCGGGTCGTCCGGGCCGATCAGCGGCGGCAAAGGGGCCGCGCGCGGTGGCGTCGGACCGCTGACGGGCCGCTCGTGCTCGGCGGGCTGACCCAATGTGGGTTGATTGGGAGAACGCAGGGTCATCACAGGACTGTAACGCAGGGGAACGGAGGGGCGGAAGCCGGCATACGGGCGGATCGGCCGTTCGGCAGCCATTCCGCACGCCGGTCCGCCTTGTGGGCCAACAGGCAAGGGCGGCCCGCGTTCTGCAACCGTGCCATGACGGCGGTGCCGGTGGCGATGGTTCGCGGGGCCAGCTATAAGCGGGGAATGCCCGACGCCAGCCCCGCTCAAACCACCGCTACCACCGCCGCCCTCCTCGCCGATGCCCAGCGGGTGCAGCGCATCGCGCTGGCGGCACTGTTGGCCGGCGCCATCGGCATCGCCTTCTCGCCGATCTTCGTGCGCCTGTCGGAGCTGGGGCCGACCGCCACCGCCTTCTGGCGCGTCGCCTTCGCGGTGCCGGCGCTGGCCGCCTGGATCCGGCTGGAGCCGAAGGGCGGGCGCAGCCGCGCGCCGTCGACGCGTGGCGACTACCTGCGCCTCACCGCCGTCGGGTTGTTCTTCGCCGGGGATCTGGCGTTCTGGCACTGGTCGATCAGGTTCACCTCGGTCGCCAACGCCACGCTGCTCGCCAACTTCGCGCCGATCTTCGTCACTCTGGTCGCCTGGCTGGTCTTCAAGGAGCGCTTCTCGCGCACCTTCGTGCTGGGCCTTGCGCTCGCCATCGGCGGCGCGGTGGTGCTGATGGGGCGCAGCCTGAACGTCAGCACCGACGCGCTGTTCGGCGACGCGCTGGGGCTGGTCACCGCCATGTTCTACGGCGGCTACATTCTGGCCGTGGGCAAGCTGCGCGCCGAGTTCTCCACCGCCACCATCATGACGTGGAGCGGCATCGTCACCGCCCTGGCGCTGCTGCCCATCGCCGTGCTGTCGGGCGAGAGCCTGATCGCCTCCACGGCGTCGGGATGGGGCGTGTTGCTGGCGCTGGCGCTGTTCAGCCATGCGGGCGGGCAAAGCCTGATCGCCTACGCGCTGGCGCACCTGCCGGCGGCCTTCTCCTCGGTCAGCCTGCTGCTGCAGCCGGCCGCCGCCGCGGTGCTGGCCTGGGTGCTGCTGGGCGAGCCGCTGGGGCCGTGGCAGGCGGTGGGAGCCGTCGTTGTGCTGGCGGGCATCCTGCTGGCGCGGCGCGGCAGCCGGTAGCCGTGTTGACGCTCAACGCCCGCGCGAGTACTGCTAAGACGATATGATGGAAGACCGGAGAGCCAGCGTGTCCGACGAAGCCCCCGCCACAGCGCCCGATCCGACCCGGCGCGTGTCGGAGTGGGTGGCCGAGCAGCTTCTCGACCGCATCTCCCGCGGCGATCTGGTGCCCGGACAGCGCCTGCCGGGCGAACGGCAACTGGCGGAGCAGCTCAACGTCTCCCGCGTGTCCGTGCGCGCGGCGTTGCAGAAGCTGAAGACGCAGGGCTTCCTCACCGCCGTGCAGGGCGGCGGCACGCGCATCGTCTCTTCCGCCGGGGCCATGGACGCGGCGCTGACCGAGATGGTGCGCGTCAAGGTCGAGAACCTCTACGACCTCGTCGAGATCCGCATCGCGCTGGAAACCTGGGCCGCCCGCCGCGCCGCGACGCACGGCAGCGACGACGACATCGCCGCCATCGGACGCATCGTCTCGGTGATGGACAAGCCGGGCCGCGACCGCACCGCCGACGACTTCGACTTCCACGTCGCCATCGGCCGCGCCGCGAGCAGCCCGGTGTATCTGCACATCCTCTCCACCATCCGCGACACGCTGGGCCAGATGGTCGAGTTCCACCACTCTCCGCCCTTCGCCGCCGGGCAGGAGGAGATGATGCTGAACCACCACCGCGCCATCTACGAGGCCATATCCCGACGCGAGGCCGATGCGGCGGCGGAGGCGATCCGCCAGCATCTGAGCTGGATCCTGGAGCGCTACCAGCAAATCCGCCAGCCGCGCCCATCCGGCGAGAACGCGCCGGCCTGACTCCCCGCCCCACCGTTCCGGCGTGCGAATCGAGCCGCCGATTCGCGCCGTCCGGCGTTCGCGCCGGGAGAAGCCTCCGTTGTGTTACCGCTCCGTAACATGCGAGAAGGCGTTGAAAAAACACGCTTAACGGTCGTTAACCTTTGATCGCTTGACAGAAGGTGGTGGTTGATCCCCTAAAGGGCGCTGTCTTTCGGAGTAACACCCTCGACCGCAACCCGGTCCGGCGCAGATGGGGGCTTCATGACCGACGAGCGTGGACAGTCGAATGCGGCACCGGTGGTCGGCCGACGGGACCTTCTGCGTCTGGGTATTGGCACCGCGGCCGCGGCGACGATCCTCCAGCCCGCCGAATCCCTGGCGATGATCAAGGCGCCGCCGCGGCGACTGTCCGTGCTCAACCTGCACACCGGCGAGCGCATCACGGCCGAGTACTGGTCGAAGGGGCGCTACGTCCGCGACGCGGTGCATGCGATCAACCGCGTGCTGCGCGACCACCGCACGGGCGCCGTGCACGCCATCGATCCGAAGCTTCTCGACATCCTGCACCAGATCCACCGCCGCACCGGCGGCCGCGGGCCGATCCACATCATCTCCGGCTACCGCTCGCCGGAGACCAACGCCGCCCTGCGCGAGGCGGACAGCGACGGGGTGGCGCAGTTCAGCTACCACATGCAGGGCAAGGCCATCGACCTGCGCGTGCCCGGCATGCCGCTGCGCCAGTTGCACAAGCTGGCGCTCGGCCTGCGCGCCGGCGGCGTGGGCTTCTACCCGCACAGCAACTTCGTGCACATCGACTCCGGCCCGCTGCGCAAGTGGCACGGGGCCTGACCGACGCTTGCCGGTCCGCCCCTCGGCGTCCCGTCTCCTCAGTGATCGAAATGCAGCTTCAGCACATGCTCGCCGTTTTGCGTGCCTGTGCGCACGCGGCTGGCGAGCTGGGTCAGCATGAAGCTGGACAGCCGGTGCAGCGCCTCGTCGGATTCCAGCATCTCCTCGTGTGAGGGGGCGGCGTCCGCCAGCGCCAGCGGCTGGCCCTTGTAGCGGATCTCGGCGTCGACCCCGTACTCGTCGAAGGCGACGTCGATGGCGATGCGCGTCTGCGACTCGGCCAGACGCGGCAGCAGCTCGGTCAGCTCCGCGAAGGCGTGCATCACCTTGTCCCACACGTCACGCCGCGCGCCCCATTCCGCTCCCTGGCGCTCCAGCGGGTCATGCAGGTCGCGCAACGCGCCGTGCGCCGGGAACGCGTACTGCACGCGCTTGTGGATGCCGATGCGGAACAGCAGGTTCAGCAGCAGGGCCGAGGCGATCGCCAGCACCATGGAGGAGCCGAGCACCGGCTGCAGCGCCGCCGGCGCCTCGTCGAACAGATGGGGGTACATGTCGCGCGACAGGCCGATGATCAGCGACAGGCCGATGACCACGATCTTCCGGCTGTCCATCAGGCGCGACAGGATGACCTGAAGGCCGTTCATGACGATGAAGGTGCCGGAGAACACCAGCGCCGCCCCCATCACCGGCCGCGGCATGGCGCCCAGCACGTCCAGCGCCTGCGGCACGAAGGCCAGCGCCATCAGCACGCCGCCGGTGGCGAAGCCGACGACGCGCGCCGTGATCCCCGTCGCCACCGACAAGCCGATGCTGCCCGAGAAGGTGTTGAGCCCGACCGTGCCCAGCACGCCGCACAGCGTCGTGCCGATGCCGTCGGCCAGCACGCCGCCCCGGATGCTCGCCATGTCCGGGCGCTGCCATTCGGTGTCGTTGATCTTCTGGCAGGTCGTCAGGTCGCCCACCGCGCGCAACGTGCAGGCTATGGCGCCGATGCCGAAGGCGAGCGCCAGGCCGAAATCGAAGCGCGGCCACATGTCGGCCGGCGTCGGGATGTTGAAGGGCGTGTGCCCGATGCCCGCCGTCATCCGCGCGACGTCCAGCATGCCCAGCGGCCACGCCACCAGATAGCCCGTCGCCATGCCGACCAGCACGCAGAACAGCTTGAGCTTGCTTTTCGACCAGATGTTCAGCCCGATCATCACGGCGAACGACGCGCCGCCCAGCAGCAGCCCGCGCAACGCCACCGACGACGACGGCGGCTCGCCCTGCGCGTCGACGCCGAAGATCAGCCGGAACCCCAGCAGGCCGAGCACGATGCCGATCATGGCGACGGCGAAGCCGGCGATCTCCGCCGGCAGGTAGGGCCGCAGCCGGTGCAGCACGCGCGACAGCAGGATCTCGCACAGGCCGGCGAAGATGGTCATGCCCAGCACCAGCGGCAGCCCGCCCATCTTGGCCGCCTGGATGCTGGACGGCAGGTAGGCCGCCGTGAACACCGCCGGCGCCAGGAAGCCCGAACCGACGGGCCCGAGCCGGGCGCCCTGCAGCGCCGTGGTGATGCCCAGCGCCAGCATTGACACCGCCAGCGTATCGCGCACCTGCGACGGGTCGGCCCCGGCCGCTGCGAGCACCAGCAACGGGAACACCGCGCCGACACCGGCGACCATCGCCGCTTGCTGCAGCCCGCTCAACAGCGTCACTCCCAGGGGCGGGAAGTCGTTGAGCCCGTACAGCAGGTTGGACGGTCGCGCCATGCCTCATTCTCCCGATCGTTCGTCGACTCGCTGCACTGCGGCGCCACCGGCCTACCCCGTCGGGCGCCGCCGCTACGCCCGACGCGCGGTTGTCGCGGGGGCGAGGGCTTCCCAAGCTTTTCGCATGATACGCGCACATACGCCACTGCGGCTCGTCGCCGCCATCATCCTTGTCACGCTGCTCGGCGCGCTGGGTGCCGCCGTGCCCGCCGCCGCCCGGCAGGACGACGCCCGCCTGGACGAGCTCTTCCGCCAGCTCCGCTCCGCCCCCGGCGACGAGGCGGCGCACGCGGTCGAGACGCAGATCTGGCTGATCTGGCTCGACCACCCCGGCGCCGACGTGCTGACGATGATGCGCGACGGCGTGCGCCGCCTGCACGAGGACGAGTTCGAGCAGGCGCTCGTCCTGTTTGACGCGGTGGTGGCGGAGGCGCCGGACTACGCGGAGGGCTGGAACCGCCGGGCCAACGCGCACTATCTGGTCGGCGACTACGCCGCCGCGGTGGCCGACATCCACCGGACGCTGGCGCTGGAGCCGCGGCATTTCGGGGCGCTCGTCGGGCTGGGCCTCGTCTTTACGGCGGTGGACCAGCCGGCTGAGGCGCTGAAAGCGTTCGAGGCGGCGCTGGCGATCAACCCGCACCTGCCCCGTGCCCGCGAACGCGCCGCCCAGATCCGCCAGACGCTCGCCGGGCAACCGCTGTAGCGCCTCCGACGGCGTGCAATTTCCTTCAAGACCGGCCGGTGCGCGCGCCGCTACCCTCCTTCTCGAAGGCAACGGTGGAGGATCGGCATGGGCGGGTACGTGCACGGCTATTCGGCTCGCGAGGCGGAGCGGCTGGCCGATCAGGCGAGCATCCTGCGCCCGCTGCTGCACGGCGACACGCGGTTCCCGGCCGGCACGCGCGTGCTGGAGCCCGGCTGCGGCACCGGCATGCAGACCCGGGCGCTGCTGGACGGCAGCCCCGGCATCGACCTCACCTGCCTGGATGTGGACGCCGGCCAGCTCGCACGCGCCCGCGACCGGCTGGGCGAACGGGGCGAGACGGTCACCTTCCGCCAGGGCGACCTGCTGGACGCCCCCTTCCCGCCGGCCAGCTTCGATGCCGCCTTCGTTTGCTTCCTGCTGGAGCACCTGACGCGTCCGGCCGCGGCGCTGGCGACGCTGCGGCGGCTGGTGCGGCCCGGCGGCTCCATCGTGGTCGTGGAGGGCGACCACGGTTCCTGCCGCTTCCATCCGGAAACGCCGGCGGCCCTGGCGGCGTGGAGCGCGCTGGTGGCCTGCCAGCGCCGCCTCGGCGGCGACCCGGACATCGGCCGGCGGCTGTATGGGCTGCTCGACGCCGCCGGCTTCACCGGCATCGTGGTGGAGCCCCGCATGGTCTACGCCGACGCCGGCCGTGCCGAGCTGCGCGACGGCTTCGTGCGGCGCATCATCGTACCGATGGTCGGCGGGGTGCGCGACGCGGCGCTGGGCGCCGGGCTGATCGACGCCGCGACGTGGGCGCGTGGCCTCGCCGACCTCGACGCCACGGCGGATGGTCGCGAGGGCGCCTTCTGCTACACTTTCTTCAAGGCGACGGCACGCATTCCAGGGGGGTGAGCAGCGTGCGGGACGGCGGCGACCGGGTCGAGTTGCGGCGGCTGCCCCACGTGCTGGGCGGGCTGGAGGTTCTGCGCGCGGATTTCCGCCGCAGCAGCTTCGCGCCGCACTTCCACGACGACTACACGGTGGGCCTGATCACCCGCGGCGCCAACCGCTTCCGCTACCGGCACCAGCGCGTTGTGGCGCCGTTCGGCACGCTGTGCCTCGCCGATCCGGGCGAGGTGCACACCGGCGACGTGCTGGAGGGCGGCTGGTCGTACTGGAGCGTCCACATACCGCCGGCCGCGCTCGCGGCGTTGTCCGCCGAGTTGGGTGGATCGGCGGACGTGGGGCCGGACTTCGCGACGGGCGTGATCGAGGACGCCCAGGTGGTGCGGCGCTTCGCGGCGTTCTTCCGCGCGCTCCGCGCCGATGCGTCCGCCCTGGCGGCCGAGGTACGGGCGGTGGAGGCGCTGGTCCTCCTGGTCGGCCGCCACGCCGCCGTCCGCCCGACGCACCTGCCGCACGCCGGTGACGCCATTCTGGCGCGCCGCGCGCGCGACCTGTTGGCGGCGCGGGTGGGGGAACCGGTGTCGCTGGCCGAGCTTGAGGCGGCCACCGGGGCCGGGCGTTACCGCCTGATCCGCGCCTTCCGCGCCGCCTACGGCATGCCGCCCTGCGCGTGGCAGACGCAGCGGCGCCTGATCATGGCGCGCGCGCTGATCGGCGCCGGCGAGCCGATCGCCGAAGCGGCGGCCGCCGCCGGCTTCGCCGATCAAGCGCACCTGACGCGCCTGTTCAAGCGCAGCTTCGGCTACACGCCGGGGGCGTTCCTGCGGGTCTGCAGGGTGAGCGCCCCATCGTCCTGAATCGCGCCCCGAACCGCGTCCAGAACCGCGTCGGTCCGACGTTGCGCCAGCTCGCAGCGGATTAGGATGGAGCCGGACAGGATCTGGCGGCAGCGCGTGCTGTCGGGCTCGTCCAGCAGTTCCATCCGGTTGCGCTGGAGCGTTGCGCGCAACGCCCCCACGGTCCAGCCGCGCAGCATGCGCCGCTTTCCGGCGACGTCACCGGCGTCCTGGAAGTCCACGAAAAAGGCGGGGGTCGTCGTCATCGGCAGCATGAACACAACGGGAAACGGTGCACCTGTAAAACATGACAGCCGCATCCGTGTTCCCCGCCCGGGCGGTCGCCGACGCGACTTTACGCCGCCACGTCGCCTGTCCGGCATACCGCCAGCGGGACGATGACGGCAAAGACCGATCCCTCGCCCACCGCCGACTGCACCTCGATCGGATGGCCGAGGAGCTGGGCAAGCCGCCGCACGATGGACAGCCCGAGGCCAAGCCCGTGCCGGCCGGCGCCACGCCCGTCGTCGACCTGATGAAACTCCTCGAAGATGCGGTCCAGGCTGTCGGGCGGGATGCCGACGCCGGTGTCGCGCACCTCGATGCGCACCTGCTGCGGCCCATCAAGGCTGGCGTGCACGGAGACCTGGCCCGCTTCCGTGTAGCGGAAGGCGTTCTCGACCAGGTTGCGCAGGATCCGGCCGAGCAGCACGGGATCGCTGCGCACCACGGCGTCGTCACCGCCGGCGACGTGCCAGCCCAGCCCCTTGCGCTGGGCGATGGGGGCGTAGGTGACGCTCAGCGTGTCCAGCAGGTCGGCCAGCGCGATGTCCTCCGGCTGCGGCGTGACGGCGCCGCCGTCCAGGCGCGACATGTCGAGCAGGCTGTCGAGCAGGCTCTTCAGCGTCTCCAGGCTGTGCTGGAGGAAGTGCAGCATCTCCCGCCCCTGCTCGGTGGCGATGTGCGCGCCCAGCGCCGAGGAGAACAGCAGCATGGACTGCACCGGCTGGCGCAGGTCGTGGCTGGCCACCGCCAGGAACTTCGACTTGGCCTCGTTGGCGCTCTCCGCCTCGTCCCGGGCGCGGGCCAGTTCGCGGCGCGCGTTCTCCAGGTCGGTCATGTCCATGGCGATGCCGTCCCACACGATGGTGCCGTCCTCGCGCCGGTGCGGCGAGGCGAGCGTGCGGATGTCGCGGGTGCCGCCGTCCGGCCGGGGTACCTGGAGCTGCAGGTCGAACGGCTCCATCGTCTTGGCGGAGCGGCGCAGCGCGTCCAGCCACTTGGTCCGTTCCGTGTCGGTCAACCGGTCGCCGACCACCGACAGCGGCTTCCAGCCCGTGACGTCTTCGACCTCGGCGCCCAGCAGCGCCTTGGCGTTGCGACTGAGATAGGTGTAGCCCATCGCCCCGTCGGGCCGCAGTTCACGGCGGTAGATGGCGCCGGGGAAGTTGGCGGCGATGTCGCCCAGGCGCTGCTCCAGTTCCCGCTCGGCCCGCATCGCCAGCAGCTTCTGCTCGGCCACGTGGCGGCGGCGCAGCGCCGCCAGCAGTACGGCCATCAGCAGCACGGCCGCGGCGGCTGCGGTGATGCCGCCGATCCAGGTCGAGCGGCGCAGGATCTGGTACGGTCCCTCGACCAGCGCCACCGGGGCGCCGACGCCGACCTGCCATTGCGTGCCCGTCACCGGCAAAAAGCCGCTGTAGGTGGGGACGCCGTCGCGGCTGACGGTGCGGAAGATGCGCCCTTCCTGCAGCGCCAGTTCCGCTTGGTAGGCCATCGGCAGCGGCGTCCCGGTGAACTGGGCGCCCCCCCTGCTGCGGCCGACGTAGGTACGGTTGCGGTCCCACAGCGCCAGGACCCACCCATCGGGCGGGCGGGCGCCGATCAGCAGGCGGGTGAACACCTCCGGCCGGATGAAGATGGCCAGGGTGTACTTGGCCAGCCCGCCGCGCATCACCGGCACGCGGATGGGCACGGCGTAGCCGCCGGCGTAGGGCAGCAGGTCCCCTACGGTCGGCTGACCGGTGCGCAGCACCGTTTCCAGGGATTGCGGATCGACGATGGGCGGCAGATCGTGGCCGGGCGGAACGAGCAGGTTCAGGATCTGCCGCTCGTGGTCGGTGACGATCAGCGTCAGCCAATGACCGCTCGCCCGGAAGACACGCCCGGCGTGCTCGCGAAAGGCGGTCAGGTCGTCGCCGTCGAGCGCGGGTGACGCCGCCAGACTCTCCAGCGCCACACGGTCACTGGCGATCTGCTGCGCCACGTCCTCCGCGGCGGCGCTGACGGTCTGCCAAAGCAAGGCCTCCATCGCGCGCTCCTGCTGGCGGCCGAGGAGCACGAAGATGATGGCGGCAAACGCCAGAAGCGGCACCAGAACCGCCACGGCGAGAGCCAGGAGGCCCCACCGCGGGAGTGTAGCGCGATGCGTCGAAGCGGCGTCCCGTCCGGCGCCGGTGCCCTGAACCGTCATGCCCCAGTATGGTTAAGAGGCTCGCGGGCTGGCCAGTGGAAACTTTGCATACCTGCGTTTTGCGCGCCCGCCCGTTCGGCGGCGGGCGCGCCGGTCAGCTCTCGCCCCGGTTCAGCTCTCCACCCAGGCGATGCGCAGGATGTTGGTGTTGCCCGGCGTGCCGAACGGCACGCCCGCGGTGATGACGAGACGCTGCCCTTCCGCCGCGATGCCGTCGGCGTGGGCGATTCGGGCGGCCTTGCGCACCATTTCGGAGAAGTTGTCGATGTCGGCGGTGTGCACGCTGTGCACGCCGTAGACGATGACAAGGCGGCGCGCCGTCTCCATGCTCGACGTCAGGCACAGGATCGGCACCTCCGGCCGCTCGCGGGCGGCGCGCAGGGTGGTCGAGCCCGAGGTGGTGTAGGTGACGATGGCCGCCGCCTCCACCGTGTGCGCCACCTGGCGCGCCGCAGCGGTGATGGCGTCGGCGGCGGTGTGCTGCGGGTCGGGGTGCTGGGCGTCCATGATGGTGCGATAGAGCGGGTCCTGCTCCACGCGGCGCGCGATGCGGTCCATGATCGACACGGCTTCGATGGGATAGGCGCCGGCCGCCGTCTCGGCCGACAGCATCACCGCGTCCGCGCCGTCGTAGACGGCGGTCGCCACGTCCGACGCCTCGGCGCGCGTCGGCGCCGGGCTGGAAACCATGGATTCCAGCATCTGCGTGGCGACGATCACCGGCTTGCCGGCGACGCGCGACTCCCGCACGATGCGCTTCTGCAAGGAGGGCACGTCCTCGGCCGGCATCTCGACGCCGAGGTCGCCGCGCGCCACCATGATGCCGTCCGACAGTTCGATGATGCCGTCCAGGTGCTGGATGGCCGAGGGCTTCTCCAGCTTGGAGAGCAGGGCAGCGCGGCCGGAGATCAGCTTGCGCGCCTCGGCCACGTCGTCGGGCCGCTGCACGAAGCTCAAGGCCACCCAGTCCACGCCCTGGCTCAGCGCGAAATCGAGGTCGACGCGGTCCTTCTCGGTGAGGGGCGAGAGCGGCAGCACCACGCCCGGCACGTTGACGCCCTTGCGGTCGGACAGGCGGGTGCCGGACACCACCACCGTGTCGGCGTGGTCGGACCCGCAGTCGACGACGCGCAGCCGCACACGGCCGTCGTCCAGCAGGAGTTCGGCCTCCGGCTCCAGGGCGGCGAAGATCTCCGGGTGCGGCATGCCCACGCGGCTCGTGTCGCCCGGCGTGCGCGACAGGTCCAGGCGGAAGTTCTGCCCGGCCTGCAGCGTGATCGGGCCATGGGCGAAGGTGGCGATGCGCAGCTTCGGGCCCTGCAGGTCGGCCATCACGGCGACCGGCCGGCCGGTCTCCGCCTCCAGCGCGCGGATCGCGCGCAGCCGCTCGCCGTGGTCCTCGTGGCTGCCGTGGCTGAAGTTCAGGCGGAAGACATCGACCCCCGCCTCGAACAGGGCGCGGATCATCTCCGGCGTCGAGGAGGCCGGGCCCAGCGTGGCGACGACCTTGGTCAGGCGGAAGCGGCGGTACGGGCTGCCTTTGCGTTTCATCGTTCCTGTGTCCTGATCGGCTGCCGGTGGTCGTTCGGTAAGATGGGCGTTCGGATCAGCCGAAAGCGCCGGCACGCGGCGGCGCGACGGTTCCCTGGAATGGAATCGGCATTCCCGCGTGACCTCGGCGGTGCGGCTGGCTTTTCCGGGCGGAAGGCCCGCCAATCACCTGAACGGTTCGCCCCTGATTGTCAACGCCCGGTCGGGTAGGTTTCCCGCGCAATCTTACGAAAACCCGGCTGTCCGTCGCGCGCGTCGGCAACTTTCCAACACCAGCCGGTCCAGGTTGCCGGAGGGACCGACGCGGGCGAGGCAAATGCCGCAGCCTGTGACAAGGGGGCGACATTTCCGAGGCCAGTTTCGCGCAAGAATGCTTTCCGCACCGTTTAGCCTTCGGTAAGAAATCGGAGCACATAGTTGCGGTAGTGCAAACGGCCGCTACGACGTGAATCCGTGTCGACGCAGACCGCCTTCCTCTCTTCTCCCGCTTCTCCACTGCGGCCCGAGCAACTTGCCGAGGTCCTCGACCGGCATATGCGGTGGGTCAAGGGGCTGCCGGGCGGTGCCCGCGCCAATCTGGCGCTCGCCGACCTGGAGGGAGTGGACCTCGCCCACCGCGACCTTCGTGCCGCACGCCTGATCGGCGCGCGGCTCGTCAAATGCCGCCTGCACGCCACCAACCTCGCCGGCGCCGACCTCTTCGGCGTCGACCTGTACGAGGCGGACGTCAGCCGGGCGAACCTGTCGCAGACCGACCTGCGCGGGGCGCGCCTGCGCGCCGCCGACGTCAGCGAGGCCAACCTGCGCGGCGCCGACCTGTCGGCCGGATCGCCCGGCGCCAGCCACACCGCCCGCGCCGAGAAGGACGCCGTGCAGCTCGCCTTCCGGCAGGCCGTGCTGGATCGCGTCGGCAACACGGCGCGCAGCGCCTCCAACGGCGTCGTCACCGACCTGACCGGCGCCACGCTGCGCAAGGCCGTGCTGACGGAGGCCGACCTCAGCGACAGCATCCTCCAGAACGCCGACCTGTGCGGCGCCATTCTGGTGAACACCAACCTCACCAACTCGCGGCTGAACGGCGCGAACCTGGAGGGGGCCAACCTCGCCGGGGCCATCTTCCGCAACGCCGATCTGGTGGGCACGCGCTTCGCCGACTGCGACCTCAGCCTCGCCGACCTCGGCGGCGCCCTGCTGGCCAAGCCGATCGACAACCTGGGATCGGAAATCCAGCGCGCCATTTTCGACCATGAGCGTTGGATCGACAGCTTCGGCCAGCGCGGCGAGCGGGCCGAACTGGACGGCGCCGACCTCAGCCGCGCCGACCTGCGCGGCGTGAACCTCAGTGCCGCCTCGCTGCGCGGCGCCAACCTCGCCGGTGCCTCCCTGGCCGGCGCGCGGCTGATCATGGCCGACCTGTCCGGCGCCAACCTGGAGGGCGCCAACCTGATCGGCGCCGACCTGTCGGGCGCCAACCTCAGCCATTCCCGCCTGGCCGAGGCGGACCTGACCGCCGTGCGCCTCTGCCCGGCCGAGATCAAGGACCCCAGCGGCAAGTCCACCGGCCGCTCCTGGGCCGCCAACCTGATGGGCTCCGACCTCAGCCGGGCCCACCTGTGCGGCGCCAGCCTGGTCCAGGCCAACCTCAGCGACGCCAACCTGGACGGCACCGCCCTGGAAGGCGCCGATCTGGCCGGCGCCAAGCTGCTGCGCACCCAGCTCTCGCAAGGCCCGCGGCGGCGCTGACCGCTCAGCCTCCGCATCTTTCCGGTTGCATTCGTATGCGGCTTCCCTGAAACCTGCGGGAAGCCCTGCCCCACGAATGCGACCACGGCGTGAAACGGCACGCACTCGCCCTGCTGTTCCTGGCCGCCGCCGGCCCGGCCCTGGCCGATGGCCTGCCTGCCTCGTTGTCCGATTGGGGCGGCGCCGGACTGCTGCAGACCCCCACCGCGCGCACGCTGCCGGAAGGCATGTACCACGCCGGCTACGGCGCGCTGGGCGACGTGCACCGCCACCTGACGGTCGGCGCCCAGGTTCTGCCCTGGCTGGAACTCACCGTGCGCGAGACGCTGTTCCCCAGTTGGTATGGCATCCCGGAGCCGGGGGTGGACGTCAAACTGCGCCTGCTGCGCGAGGGCGAGTGGTGGCCGGCGGTGGCGGTCGGCGGGCGCGACATCACCGGCGCCGGCTTCGACCTGCCCGGCAAGGGCCGCTTCGCCGGTGAGTACGTGGTGCTGTCGCGGCGCTTCTGGAACGTCGACGCCAGCCTCGGCATCGGCTGGGGGCGGCTGGGCAGCTATGGCCACCTGCCCAACCCGCTGCGGGCGCTGGGAGGGCGTTACCGGCGCGACCGCGACCCGTACGATCCGAAGAGCCGGGGCCCGAAGGCGTGGTTCTCCGGCCGCGACGTGGGCCTGTTCGGCGGGCTGGAGTGGCACACACCCGTCGACGGGCTGAGCGTGAAGCTGGAGTACAGCGCCGACAGCTTCCGCTCCGAACAGCAGGACGACTGGGCCTTCGTGCCGGGGCTGCCGTTCAACGCCGGCCTCGCCTATCGGCCGTGGCCGTGGCTCGATCTCGGGCTCGGCGTCGAGCAGGGGCACCGGGCGATGCTGCGCTTCGCCGTGCTCTTCAACGGCAGGGAGCAGCCGGAGGACAGGCCGCCCCCGCCGCCACGCGTCGGCCCGGCCCCGTCCCCCGGCGCCTCCGCCAGCCGCGACCTGTTGGCGGAGGCGCGCAGCGCCGGCCTGCCCGTCCGCGCCGCATCCGGCAGCATCCTGTGGCTGGAGCCCGCGGACGAGGAGCCGGCGGCCCGCACGGTGGGACGCGCGGCGCGCATCCTCGCCGACGGGGCATCGCCGGACGCCGACGTGGTCACCGTCGCCACCGCCGCGCGCGGGTTGGACGGCGTCGCCGTCACCATGCAGCGGCGCGCCGTGCGGCAGGCCGCCAACCGGCGCGGCAGCCCGGAGGAAATCTGGCAAGGCGCGCTCCTGGATCCGTCCCCCGCGCCGCCGGACTGGCCGGTGCGCTGGGACGTCTCGCTGCGCCCCACCATCGAGCAGAGCCTGTTCGAGCAGGGCTATCCGCTGGCGTGGCGCGCCTACACCGACGCGGCTCTGGCGGTGGAGCCCTGGCGCGGCTTCGTCTTCGGAACCACCATCCGGATCAACCACGGCAGCACGCTCGCCATGCTGGACGCCGAGGCGCTGCCGTCGCTGGAGCCGGTGCGCAGCGACGTGGCGTGGTACGCCCTGCCCCGCCTCAACCTGGAGCGCCTGCACGCCACGTGGCTGGCCAGCCCGGCGCCGGAATGGCACGCCCGGCTGTCGGCCGGTGCCCTGGAGGAGATGTTCGCGGGTGTGAGCGGCGAGGTGCTGTACCGGCCGGTGCCGGCGCGCTGGGCGCTCGGCCTCGACCTCGCTCGAGTGTGGAAACGGCCGCCCGGCGATCCGCTGCGCGTCTGGACCGACACCGGCACGACGACCGGCCACGCCAGCCTGTACCTGGAGGCTCCCGGCGCTGCGGTGACGGGGGCGCTGCGGCTCGGCCGCTACCTGGGCGGGGATTGGGGCGGCACGGTGGAACTGGCGCACCGCTTCGACAATGGCGTGCGCATCGCCGCGCGCGCCACTTGGACCGAGGGGCCGGACCGCGGCCAGAGCCGGCTGGGCGGCCGGCTGGAGCAGGGGCTGACACTGACGATCCCGCTGGGCGCCACCGGCTTCCTGCCGTCCGGCAGCGCCGCCGAGGTGGCGACCCGCACGCTGGGCCGCGACGCCGGTCAGCGGCTGCGCACGCCGCTGCCGCTGTGGGACACGCTGGCACCCGCCGGTGCGGGACGGTTGACGGGCACGTGGGGGCGGTTGATGGAGTGAACCAAAGCCCCTCGTCCTTTACGGGACGGGGGCACGGCGCGAAAGATCACCCTCTCCCCAGCCTCTCTCCCGCCGAGGGAGAGGGGCTTGCGTCCGTTTGGGAGAGGGCTGAACCAAAGACCTTACCGCGCCGAGCTGATGGCGCCGGTGCTCGGGTCCATCTGCACCGTGACCCAGTTGCCGTTCTGATCCATGGCGTTGGCGACGTAGCGATCGCCATCCTTGCGGAAGTCGCGCACGGCGCGGAAGCCGGCGGCGCTGAAGCTGTTCAGCAGCGACGTCTGCATGAGTTCCATGTTGTTCTGGCCGCGGCCCCGGCGCTCCGCCAGGTCCGAGCGGTCGACCTGCATCATCACACCACCACCACCCATGCCGCTGCCCATACCGGGCGAGGTGACGACGCGGCCGGTCTGAGGCGTGGTGGTGGCACCGGAGGTGCCGGCGCCGCTGCCCATCGTGCCCATGCCGCCACCGCTGGCGCCGCTGCGGGTGCCGGGGGACAGGCGGTCGATGTCGGTGGTGCCGCGCTCCATGCTCTCCACCTGCGGGCTTTCGCTGGGCAGGCCGGAGCCGGTGCTCATGCGCGGGATGCCGCGCGGGTCGCCACCGTCGGTGCGCGTGTTCATCTGCGCCATCGCGATGGGCGCCACCGCCATCACGGCGGCGAAGGCGGCGACGGAAAGTGTGCGTTTCATAGGTTCGGTCCTTCCCATGCATGCAACGGGATGCGCCGCACCCGCGACAGCGGCTGCGGTCTCGCGGCTTAACAGCCCGTCGGGGCAAGCGTTGCGCGGGCGGGTGCGGAGGCGCCGGCGGTAAGCCGGAAGACGGCGTCGCGACGCGTCCGGCAACCCGTGCGGGCAATCCCGACGCTGCGGGAACCGGTGCGGGAACCAAAGCCACTTGATCGTGTTGTACAAATCGCAAGGCCGCCGACGGCGCCTTCGCCGGTCATCCAGGTCGGCGAATGCACGGGAAGCGTCGGCGCGACAGTGCTTCGGACATGGAGTGCGAGATGCTGTACTGGGCTCTGGTGTTCTTTGTCATCGCCCTGGTGGCTGGCGCCTTCGGGTTCGGCGGCATCGCCGAAGCCTCCTCGGGCATTGCGCAGATCCTGTTTTTCCTTTTTCTGGTTCTGTTCGCTGCGAGTTTGATTTTGGGTCTGGTCCGGCGTCGCTAGGCCCAACAGCCGTCCGCACCGGACGGCCGCAGTCCCCGCGAGACGCCCGCGTCCGGTTTGTTGCCGGACGCGCGAGTACCCCAAAGCCTCTCGATGTTAGCCTCGCACCTGACGGCAACGCCTCGCGGCGTTGCCGTTTTTGTTAGGCCGTTTTTGTTGGGCCGCTTTTGTTTGCAGCGTCAGTTCGGCTCGTCGTCGTCCGCGGGGGAGCGGCCCTCCATCAGAAGGCGCAGCGCGCGCCGGCCGCGCGACAGGCGCGACTTCACGGTGCCGATGGAAATGCCCAGGATGTCGGCGGCCTCGCCGTAGCTGATTCCCTCCAGGCCGATCAGCAGCACCACCTCGCGCTGTTCGGTGGGCAGCAGGCCAAGCGCGCGGCGCAGGTCGCGCAGTTCCAGGCGCACGATCTGCGCGCCGGACGCGGCGCCGATGGCCGCCTGCGCCTCGCCGTCAATGTCCACCACCGTCTGGCGGCGGCGGATGCCGTTGATGTGCAGGTTGCGCAGGATGGTGAAGAGCCAGGCGCGCAGGTTGCTGCCCGGCCGCCACAGGTGCAGGCGGCTCAACGCGCGCTCCAGGCATTCCTGCACGAGGTCGTCCGCCAGCGTGGCGTCCCGCACCATGGCGCGGGCGAAGCGGCGCAGACGCGGGATCTCCGCCTCGATCTGCGCGATCACCGCCGGGTCGGGCGGGCCGGACGGTGCGGCCGGAACGGCGTCGTCCGGTCCCTCGGCCTCCCCCGCCGCCTCGGCGGTGGGATCGTCGGGCAGGTCCGCCGGATTGCCGACAGCGTCGTCGATCTCCAGCGCAACCGGCACGGCGTCGAGTTCCGTTGCGCGCAGGCTGCGCGCCACATGACTGGCCATCGCTGTGTCCCAGCTCCCAATCTACGGCCGTCCCGGCCGCCTTCGCAGCGACGGGACGCTCTTCCCCGGCAACAACGCCGCACCCTGCACAAATGGTGTGTCGATGCGCAGTGCACTTGAGGTATCGCCGGATTCCCCAAAGACAATCGCGGGCTGGTCTGTACGTAATGACCACGGAGCGCCGCCGCCAGTTGGGAAAAAGGCTAGGTTATCCTTCAATTTCGCATGAATGCTCAGCAATCCACCTCAATGGATTCACCGACCGGAACAGCATTACTGCCCATGCGGTGGACGCCGCCGGGCGTTTGGGGAGGAAAATGCGGTTGATCAAAAGGAAAGGACCGGACGAGAGGCATCGTCCGGTCCTTTATGTTCCTGATCCACAGGTCCACCACGGCAGAGTGAGGCGTGGAGTCCGCGCGGGCGCGCACTTGGTTCGCCCGTCTGCCGCCGCTGCCAGCGGTTCTTGCGTGCCGCTTCCGGGGCGCTTCCTTCCCTTATGCGATTTTCTTGTTCTTTCGTCTCGGCTGTCTCGCCTGAACGAGACCATACCGAAATCCCCATCCGGGGAATATTCCGACGATGGCGGTACCGGCGGCTTCTTCCTGCCTACGCCCTTCGGCGACGGCGCGGCGCGGGACGGAAGACTTACCGCCGAATCGCCCGCCGCCCCCGATCCTTTTCCTAATCACAGGCTGAAATCATGAAGCGGAGCCTCTTTGGACTTCTTCTCGCCGGTACGGCGTTGCTTTGGCCGGTTGCCGGGGAGGCCGGTCCAAGGGACCGCTCCACAAGCAAAACGCGCACAACCAAGGTCGAACGCACTATTCACATGCAGCACACGGCGGTGCAGGACCGCACGCTGCTGGCGCTGGAATCCCTGGCCACCAAGGGCAGCGCGCGCGCCCAGTACGAGCTGGCCCAGCGCTACGACGGCTCCAAGACCGCCGCCAAGGGCAGGCGCAACATGCGCCTTGCGCTGACGCTGTACTGCAAGGCGGCCCGCCAGGGCCATGCACAGGCGGCGGAGCGCGCCGGGCGCATGCTGATCCGCGGCACCGGCGCCCTCGCCCCGGACGAGGAACTGGGCAACGCCTGGCTGCGCAAGGCCAAGGCCGGCGGCAAGGCGCCGGAGAAGTGCGAGCCGCCGCAGTTCCGCTCCCTGCCCGGCAGCTTCGCGGCCCCGCCGGCGGAGATCAAGGCGGCGGTGCACAAGATGGCACCCAGGTACGGGCTCGACCCCAACCTCGTGCTCGCCGTCATCGCCGTGGAATCGGCCTTTCGCACCGACGTCGTGTCGCACAAGAACGCCATGGGGCTGATGCAGCTGATCCCGGAGACGGCGGCCCGCTTCGGCGTGACCGACCCGTTCGACCCCCAGCAGAACATGCGCGGCGGCATGATGTACCTGCGCTGGCTGCTGGCCTATTTCGAGGGCGACGTGACGCTGGCGCTGGCCGGCTACAACGCCGGCGAAGGGGCGGTGGAGCGCTACCGCGGCGTGCCGCCCTACGCCGAGACGCGGGACTACGTCGTCAAGGTGCACAGCCTGTACAAGTTCAAGCGCCACCCCTATGACGCCAGCGTCACCCGCTCGGCCGGCCTGCCGCGCGCCAAGGAGGAGGTGGCGGAGCTGTCGTACGCATCCTCGTCCGGCGCATCCTCGTCCGGCCTGTCCGCCACCGGCGGCAAGCGCGCTCAGCCGAAGAGCGCGTCGATCGAGGACTGATCGAGGGGTGACGGCCCCTCCTCCCCGTCCTTCCTCGCCATGGGAGCGGGGGCGGCGACCGTCGGGGCCGGGCCGTTCAGCAGGCGGTCGATCTCGTCCTGGTCGACGCCGTTGTCGGTGGGGCCGTTCAGCAGGTGGGCGTCGGGGCGCGCGTCCACCGGCTCCGCCACCAGCTCCGTCGCCTTGACGCCGTCGACGCTCCATATGTCCATGATCGCCATGATCCGCTGTTCGATGTAGCGGAGTGCGTTGACCACCTTGGTGGTGCGCTGGCCGGTCAGGTCCTGGAAGGAGCAGGCGGTGAAGATGCCGCTCACCTCGGAATCCAGCGTGTCGCACAGCGCGGCCGGCGCGCCGGCCTGGCGCAGCCCGGCCGTCACCTCCAGGATGCGCTCGGCGGCGTTCAGGATCTCGATGGAGGCGCGCTCGGTGGACAGCACGATCGCGTCCAGCTCGTTGGCGGCGGTGGCGATGCGGTCGGATCCGTCGTCCTTCGGCCGGATCGAGGCGATCTCACGGCGCGCCTGGGCGATCGAGGCGCTCATGTCCTGCAGCTCGTGGCGCAGCACTTCGATGCGGTGCACGGCGGTGGCCGCCTGCTCGTGGCGCCGCCACGCGGTATGCAGCTTGTCGATCAGCGCCTCGACCTTGTCGATCCCCATGGTGCGGGACCGCCGGGCATGCTCGGCCAGAAAGGCGCGGCCCCTGGGCGTGCGGGCGATGAACGCCTCGAGCTGACGGTAATCGTCCTCGGGGAGTTGCACGCTGTCGGCCATCGCCACCTCCAGTTCGGACCATGGCTTTGGTCCGTCTTGGCATATTTCCCGGAAATGCTGCCTAATACAACCTTGGCATTCGCATCCGCAGAGAGGGCATGCGCCATGCGTGATTTCCAGCGCTCAGGCCGGTCGATGGTGTACGGCGAACAGGGCATGGTGGCGACGTCGCACCCGCTGGCGACGCTCGCCGGGCTGGACGTGCTGCGCGCCGGCGGCAACGCGGTGGACGCGGCCCTGGCCGCGGCGGCCGTGCTGTGCGTGGCCGAGCCGCAGATGACCGGCATCGGCGGCGACGTCTTCGCCCTCTACGCCCCGGCGGGGGGAGAGGTGCTGGCGCTGAACGGCTCCGGCCGGGCGCCGGGGGCCGCGACGCCCGAGCGCTTCGCCGAACTGGGCGTCGCGGCCATCGGCGCCGACAGCGTGCATTCGGTCACCGTGCCCGGCGCCGTCGACGCGTGGTGCCGGCTGGCCGAGGAGCATGGTAGCCGGCCGCTGGAGGAACTGCTGCGCCCGGCGGTCCGGCTGGCCGAGGAGGGCTGTCTGGTGCAGCCGCGCGTCGCGCGGGACTGGGCGGTGAACGCCGCCCGCCTGTCCGCGCACCCGGCGACGCGGGCGCTGTTCCTGCCGGACGGACGTCCCCTGGCGGAGGGTGACCGCTTCCGCAACCCGGCGCTGGCCGCGACGCTGCGGCGCATTGGCCGCGAGGGGCGCGCCGGCTTCTACGAGGGGCCGGTGCGCGACGATATCCTGCGCACCCTGCGCGACCTCGGCGGCCTGATGACGGCGGAGGATTTCGCCGCGCAGGTGAGCGACTGGGTCGCGCCGATCCGCACCGACTACCGCGGCCACACGGTCTACGAATGTCCGCCCAACGGCCAGGGCGTCGCCGCGCTGATGATCCTTGGCACGCTGGCCGGCACGCCCGCCGACGATCCCGACGCCGGCCCGGCCGAGCGCGCCCATTGGCTGGCCGAGGCCACCAAGCTGGCCTACGCCGAACGCGACGCGGTGGTCGGCGACCCCGCCTTCGGCGCGGTGCCGGTGGCCGACCTGCTGTCGGACGCCGCCGCCCGCAGCCGCCGCGCCCGCATCCGCCCCGGCGCCGCCCTGCCCCATCCCCCACCGCCGCACGTCGAGCACAAGGACACGGTCTACCTCTGCGCGGTGGACCGCGACGGCAACGCCATGTCCTTCATCAACTCGCTGTTCGACGCCTTCGGCAGCGCCATCACCGCGCCGGGCAGCGGCGTTCTGCTGCACTGCCGGGGCCGCTCCTTCCGGCTGAGCGCCGGCCACCCGAACGCCATCGCACCCGGCAAGCGGCCACTTCACACCATCATCCCCGGCATGGTGACAAAGGATGGCCGCACCGTCATGCCCTTCGGCGTCATGGGCGGGCAGTACCAGGCGACCGGGCACGCCCAGTTCCTGCTGGACGTGCTGGGCCGGGGCATCGAGCCGCAGACCGCGCTGGAGCTGCCGCGCAGCTTCGCCGAGGGCGGCGTCCTGCGCATCGAGACGGGGTTCGCCCCGGCGGTGCGGGACGACCTCGCCGCCCGTGGCCACCGGGTTGAGTGGTCGTCGGCCCCCATCGGCGGCGGGCAGGCGGTGTGGATCGACCATGCCCGCGGCGTGCTGGCCGGCGCGTCGGACCCGCGCAAGGACGGCTGCGCCCTCGGTTGGTGAGAATGGGAATTGGTGGGCAAGCATCGCTTAACCGGTTCCGGCCTACCCTGGGCGTCCGCGCACCGGGGAGGTTCCATGACCTACGTCCTCGTCCTCGTCGCCTGCCTGTCGGTGGAGCCGGGCAAGCCGCCCGCCTCCTGCCACGTGGAGCGGCTGCCGCTGCCGGGCATCGGCAACGCCACCGCCTGCCACCTCGCCGCGCGCCTGCGCCTCACCGAATGGCTGCGCGACGGCAACGACATCCGCCGCTTGGCCGATGCCCGCTGCGAGGAAGCGCCCGCCCCGCAATCCGCCGCCCTGGGCAGCCCGGTGCCCTGACGCTTGCGGAACCCGCCGGACGCTTTGGTGGTTGCTTCCCCCGGATGCGAACAAGGGGAAGGAGTCCATCATCATGCGCACGGGCCTGACGCTTGCCGCCGGCATTCTCGCCGGCCTGTGGATCGACACCGCGCGGCGCTCCGCGCGCGCCGAACGGGAACACCCGCCGACCGGCGGCTTCGTCAACGCCGACGGCGTGCACCTGCACGTGCTCGACCAGGGGCGCGGCGCGCCGGTCGTGTTCATCCACGGCGCGGGGACCTGGAGCGAGGACTTCGAAATCGCCGGCCTGATGGACGAGGCGGCGGGGCGCTGGCGCGCCATCGCCATCGACCGGCCGGGCTGCGGCTACAGCGACCGTCCGTGGGGCGCCGGCAGTCCGCAGACGCAGGCGGACATCCTGCACGCCGGCGTGGCCCGGCTGAACGCCAGCCGGCCCATCCTCGTCGGTCACTCCTTCGGCGGCGCGGTGGCTCTGGCCTACGCGCTGCAATACCCGGACGAGGTCGGCGGCGTGGTCTTCGTCTCCGGCTATGCCTTCCCCACGCCGCGCGCCGACTTCGTGCCCTTCATGGCGCCGGCCATCCCCGGCGTCGGTCAGGTGTTGAGCCGCACCGTGGCGCAGCCGATCGACCGGGCGCTGCTGCCCGCCCTGCTCCGCCGCGTCTTCGCGCCGGCCCCGGTGCCCGCCGCCTATTGGGAACGGGCCGACATGCTGCTGCGCCCCGGCCAGCTTGAAGCGTCGGCCAGCGACATCGCGGCGCTGATCCCGGCGGCGCGCGCGCTGTCCGCCCGCTACGGCGAACTGACCTGTCCGCTGGCCATCATCGCCGGCGACGAGGACCGCATCCTCGACCCGCGGGCCCAGGCCGCGCGCCTGCACGAGGCGGTGCCCGGCTCGACGCTGCACATGCTGGCCGGGGCCGGCCACATGCCGCACCACGCGCGGCCGGAGGCGGTGATCGCCGCCATCGAGCGCGTCATGCGCGCTTCCCAGATCGAGCGCGCCTACGAACAGCAGCAGGCGGCCGGCGAATAGCCGGCCCGGGCATAGGGGGGTTCACTTATACCGACTCGGATACTCCGAATCGGTATGGCCAAGCTTGTGTTGGTTAATGCTTTGGTTACGAAAGCCTTGGTACGGTCACGGCGGAACGTATTCTTCCCTTGCAGGTTCGAAGGACCGCCTGATGCCCATGTCCGCCGACGTCGATACCATCGAGCGCACCTCGATCGTCGCCTACACGCTGCTGAAGGAACTCCATGAGGTGCTGGCCCTGCCCAAGGCGCCGGACGACGTGACGCTGGGCATCCTCATGGGCCTGTCCATGTTCCTCGACGACAAGGTCGGCCCGATGCGCGCCAAGCGCCTCATGTCCGAGGCGCCGACCATCGTTCTGAAGACCGACGCCCACGTCACGACCGAGCAGATGCAGCGCATCATGCCGGTGGTGCGCGCCTTCGGCGATCATCTCAAGGAGATGAAGGCCGGCGCGGAACGCACGGTGGACGGCAAGGTCGCCTGAACGTCCGCTGCGCAGCCGGGGGTGGGCCGGGGGGCGCCCCACGCCCCCGGTCGCGATGCCCAAGCCGCGAGCCTTGACCGGAGCACCGTTTCGGCCGATGCTGGACCCTTGGTCCGTTGCAACGGATGAACGGTTTCGGCCTTGGACTGGGGCTCATGGACTGGGTCACGGCGCTTGCCATCGTATCCATCGCCGCCGGCGCGACCATCAGCGTGGTCGTGCTGGTGGCCGTCGGATCGATCCGGCGCAGCCTGAACGAAGGCGCGGTCAAGCAGGCGCAGCAGCTCCGGCGTCTCGCCGAGAGCGTGGCCGCCCTCAACCTCCAGCAGCAGAGCGCGCAGGCCCGCATCGACGCGCTGTCCGATGCCAACCGCCGCCTCACCGACGAACTGGCCGCGCTGGGCGAACGCCTGGCCGACGGCGACGCCGCCCGCCGCCCCGGCGGATCGGCCCGGCTGCTGCATTGACGCTAGGATTGACGCCATGAGGACCACCCCCGTGAACCGCGACGCGGAGCGCGTCCGCTGGTCGTCCAGCGCCGACGCCTGGGACCGCTGGGCCGACCCCATGGCCGACCTTGCCGATAAATTCAACCAGCCGCTGCTCGACGCCGCCGGCGTCGGGGTCGGCGACCGCGTGCTCGACCTCGCGTCCGGCGCCGGGGAGCCGGCGTTGAGCGCCGCCCGGCGGGTCGGCCCGGCCGGGCTCGTCGTCGGCAGCGATCTGGTCCCCGCCATGCTGGCCGGCGCGGTGCGCCGCTCGGCCGGCGCGCCGGATCGTCCAGCCTACGCCGCCGCCGACATGACCGCCCTGCCCTTCGCGGACAGCGTGATCGACCGCGTCACCTGCCGCTTCGGCATCATGTTCGTGCCCGATCCGGTCGCCGCCCTGCACGAGGCGCTGCGCGTGCTCCGCCCGGGCGGCCGGGCGGCCTTCATGGTGTGGGGTGCCCGCGCCGAGAACGCGCTTTTCGAGGTGGTGGGGGCCGCGGTGGAGGCGCGCCTGGGACACGACCCGGTGCACGACATCGCCCCGCTGTTCCGCTTCGCCGAGCCCGGCAGCCTCGCCGCCGCGCTGACGCACGCCGGCTTTACGGCGGCCGAGGAGGTGGCGCTGAAGCCCGTGCGCAAGGCGCCGCGCGGCAAGCCCTTCTGGTGCGCCACCCTGGAGATGAGCTTCGGCGGCCGGCTCACCGGCCTCGCCCCTGATCAACGGACCGCCCTGGAGGCCGACGTCGCCGCCCGTTTCGACGCGCTGGCGCAGGGCGACACCGTGCCGCTGCCCGCGCACGTGCGCATCGGCGTGGGCGTGAAGGGCTAATACTCCCACTCGAATTTCACGCCGACGCGGGTGTCGGCGTTGGCGCCGACATCGGCTTCCACCTGGATGTTGTCGGTGATGTCCACCTCGACCTTGGCGCGGCTCTGGGCGTTGCCGGCCACGCCCTGCTCGACGCCGACATAGACGCGGTCGTTGATGTAGCGCCCGGCCTCCACCGCCCCGCCCTTGCCGTCTTCACCCTGGGTGAACCCCAGCCGGTCGACGCCCAGCGTCGTGCGTACCCGGTCGAGGATGCCGGTGCCGCCACCGTAACCGGCCAGCGTCGCCGCCGACTGGGCGAGCTGCACCGCCTCCGCCGCGCCCAACTGGTTGACCGGCTTGCCGAACAGCACGCGCGCCAGCACCTCGTCCTGCGGCAGGCCCTGGGGGGAGGTCAGTTCCAGCTTCGGCTGCTTGGCGGTGCCGGTCACCTGCACCTGCGCGGTCACCTGGTTGGCGGTGGCCTCGGCCAGGAAGTCCAGGCGCGGGTCGATCTCCGGGTTGCCGTCGAACTCGATGATGCCGCGGCGGAAGACGAAGGAGCGCGCCAGCAGGTCGAGCGTGCCTTTCAGCATGTTCAGACGCCCGGTCACGACCGGCTGCGCCACCGTGCCCGACACGTGGAGCTGCCCGCCGAACTCCGCCTCCAGCCCACGGCCGCGCACGAAGATCTGGTTGGGCGCCTCCACCGAAATGTCGAGCGCCATGACCAGCCCGGCCTCCTCCGCCGGAGGCGCGGCGTCGGGCGGCGGCGGCGGCGGCGCGCCCGGCTTGCGGCCTGGCCGCGGTGCCCCGTCGGTGCGGGAGCGGCCATCGGCGCGGGCGGGCGCCGGGCCGGTGCTGCCTGTCCGGTTACCGCCCACCTCCACCACCTCCAGGTCGACGACGTTGGGCGGCATGCGGTCGGGCACGCGCACTTCGGCGCGCAGCAGGTGCAGCGGCCCGGCAATGGTGACGCGCTGGAAGCTGCCGGCCACGGTGAGTTCGGCCGCCAGCGTGGCGGTGACGGTGTCGGTCTGCAGCAGGCGTGCGTTCTGCGCCCGCAGGCGCACGTCCACGGCGCGGGCCTCGCCCGGTTTCGGGCGGATGACTCCGGAGGCGGTGACGGTGCCGCCGTTCGGCGTCCGGCCGGTGAAGGACTGGATGGTGAAGACGTCGCCGGTGCCGGTGATGCGCGCGGTGATGTCGCTGATCACGGCACCACTCGTCTGGTTCTCGTAACGCCCGCCGGTCAGCGTCACCGCGCCGCCCAGTTGCGGGTCCGCCACCGTGCCGGCGATGCGGACGTTGAGATCCAACACGCCCTGCATGCGGTCGCCGGTGGTCGCCAGCAGGTCGTTGAAGCGGGCGAGCTGGATGTTGCCGGTGACCGTGCCGTCCAGCCGCCCGCCCTCCGGCACGCCGACCGCCATGGTGTCGGGGTCGAGGCGCAGCGGCATCCCGGCCTTCAGCGCCAGCCGCCCCTCGCCGCCGCGCGCGGTGACCGTGCCGTCCACCGCCAGCCGCGCGTCCCGCCAGCGGGCGGTGGCGTTCACGTCCAGCCCGGCGATGCCCTGCTGGGTGAGTTGCGCGGCGCGCAGGTTGTTGCCACGCAGGGTCACCTCGGCGCGCGGCGCGGCCAGCGTGCCGCCCAGCGTGGCGTCGGCGTTGATCACGCCGTCCAGCCGCAGCGTCGGGTCGATCAGCCGGGCCAGCGCCAGCGGAAGCTGATTGACCCGCACGTCGCCCGAAATCCGGTCGCCGGTCAGCGCGGCGTCGGCGCTCAGCCGTGCCGTGCCGCTGGCGAGTGTAAGGTCGGCGACACGGTAGTGCCGCTCGCCCAGTTCGATGGTGGCCGGGCCGACCAAGCGCACGCTCTCGCCCGCCGCCGCAGCCCGCAGCCGTTCCAGCCGGATGCGGTTGAGCGCACCGTCGCGGCTGAAGGTGCCGGCGAGGTCAAGGTTGGCCACCGCGCCCGCCCCCGCCCCCGTCGCCGTCGCCTGGAAGCCGGCCTTGGCGAGACCGCCGTCGGCGCTGGCGGTGAAGCTCGCCAGCTCGGTCCCGGCCACCGCGCCGTCGCGCATCTCCACGCGCGCCTTGCCGGTGGGGGTGCCCAGCGCGTCCGCCACCTCGGCGTTGACGGTCAGGCGCCGGGCGGCAAGCAGCGGCCCGCCCTCGCCCTCCGCGCGCAACCCGTCGGCGGCGGCGGTCAGTGTGGCGGCCTGCTTGCCGCCCCGGTTGTCGAGCGCCACGGTGAAGGTCGCGTCGCCGCGCAGCGGCACCCCGGCCAGTTCCGACAGCGCCCGCAACTCCGGCAGCCGCCCCTCCAGCCGCCCGCTGGCGAGCAGCGTGTCGAGCGCCACGGTCACCGCGCCCTTCACGCGGTTCGCCCCGTTCGCCACCGCGAGGTCGGTGAGGCGCAGAACCTGCCCGTCCAGCGCGTACTCGCCGCCGACGTCGAGCCCCAGCCCGGCGAAGGCGGAGGTCGCCCGCACCCGCCCGCGCGGCGACGCCGGCAGGCCGGCGGCGGTGGCCGTCAGCTCGGTGGCTCCGAAACGGCGGCCCTGCACCTCCAGGTCACGCGCGGACGCCTTCACCTCCGCCTCGATGGCGTCCAGCGGCCCCTTGGCGGTCAGGTCGACGGTGGCCGCGCCCCGCATCGGCGTGGCGAGCGCGTCGCCCACCGGCGCCAGTTCCGGCAGCGCGAGCGTCGCCTCGGCGTCCACCGCCCCGCCGGCGAGCGCGACGGCGCCAGTCAGCGTGGCGCGGGCGCCCTCCACCCGCACGTCCGTGAGGCGCATCGTCCCGTCCGGTTCCGCGGCGGCGGAGGCGGCGAGGCGCACGGTGTCGCCGAGCAGCGCGTCGGCCGGCGTGCCGGTGGCGAGGCTGGTCACCGTGCCGTTCAGGTCGGCGCGCGCCGCACCGTTGGCGACCTCCACCGGCCCCTCCAGCACGGCCGCACCGGCCAGCGGCTGCCCGGCGACGGCGGACAGCCGCGACAGGTCGTCGAGCGCCAGCCGGACCGTGGCGTCCACCGCCTGCCCCCAGCCGGAGACATTGCCCTGCGCCGAGGCGGTCCCCGCTGCGGTGGCGAGCGTGAGCGCGTCCAGCCGCACCCGGCCGCCGTCCGGCCGCACCTGGGCCCGGGCGTCCAGCCGCACCTCCGACCCGGCGAGCGGGCCGAGCGTCGGATCGTCGGCGGCCACGTCGGTCGCCACAGCGCCCAGCGTCACCAGCACGGCGTCGAGCGGCCCCTCCGCCGTCCCCTTGGCCTGCGCCGTGCGCCAGTGGACGGGGGCCAGCGCGTGCAGGGACGAATCCTCCCCCGCCGCAACGTCGTATTCCAGCGCCACACTCCCGAAGTCCGGCGCCACGCGGCCGGTCAGCGTGGCCGTCGCGGCGGCGGCGGTCACCGTCACCGGGCGCAACGTCAGCGCACGGTCGGCCCCCACCAGCACCTCGGCCTTCACCTGCGGGCGCGGACCGACGAGATCGGCGGCGGGCGGCGGCAGCAGGCCCGCCACGTCGCCCGCCGCCGCCAGCGTCACCACATGCCCCCCCTCGGCCGCCTTGATCGCGGCATCGGCTTCGATCTGCGCGGTGCCTTCGGCGGTGGCGGTCAGCGTGCCGTGCCAGTCCGTCAGCGTGCCCTGCCCGTCCAGCGCCACGGCCACCGGCGGCAGACCGGGGATGGACAGCGCACGGGCGATGACGCCGCCCGCCGGCTCCGACGCCTTGAGGTCGAGGTCCAGGCGCTCGCTGCCCGGATCGAAGGCGGCGTTCAGCGTCGCCTGCCCCGGCTTCTGGTCGATGCGCGCCACGTCCAGGCGCAGCGACACCGACGAGCCGCCGGCTTCCAGGTCGGCCGAGCCTTCCAGCTTCAGGACCGCCGCCTCGCCCAGCAGCGCCTCGGGCAGTTCCAGGCGCTGCACGGCGAAGCGGTCGACGACGATGCCCACCGGCAGGTCGGGCAGCAGCCCGCCCACACCATCCTGCGGCGGCTCGGGCGGCGGCGCGTTTTCGGCGGGCAGCGGGGCGCGCTCCACCACCACGCGCGCCGCCTCGGCCACGTCGGCCTTGGCGCGCAGGGTGAACAGGGCCGTGGGGGCGAGGTTGAGGTGAAGCTCCTCGATGCGCAGCCAGACGCCGCCACGGTCGGCCACCGTCACCTGGGACACGGTGAAATTGAAGGGCACCATGCCGCGCAGCGCCCCCAGCCGCACCTCCATGTCCGGGCCGGAGACCGCCCGTTCGATGACGCCGGTGATCCAGCGTCCGACCATGCCGGATTTTTCCGCGGCGTCGTCCTGCGCCATCGCGGCGCCAGCCGCCACGCCAAGGGCGGCGAGGCCGCACAGCAGTATGCGGAAACCCTTCAAGACGCGACCGTCCCCTCTCCAGGCGCTTCGCGGAGCCGAATATGGGGACAACATCCCATTCCGCCATACCATTCCGCTCAGAACGCCTGCCCCAGGCTGAGGTAGAGCTGCCACGTGGAATCGTCGCGCTCGCGGTTCAGGGGGAAGCCGACGTCGACGCGCAACGGGCCGAAGTCGGTGTAGTACCGCAGCCCGATGCCGGCGCCGACGCGCAGCGGCCGGCTGAAGTCGGGGAACGCGCGGTCGTAGACGGCACCGGCGTCGATGAAGGGCACCACGCCGATGGTCTCCGTCACCTTGATGCGCAGCTCGACCCCCGTCTCGAACAGGGACCGTCCGCCGATCGGGTCGCCGGCACGGTCGCGCGGCCCGACCTTCTGGAAGGCATAGCCGCGCACCGATCCGCCGCCGCCCGCGTAGAACCGCTTGTCCGGCGGGATGTCGGCCAGCCCCGCGCCGAAGATGCCGCCAACCTGCGCCCGCGCCGCCGCCACGTACCGCCCGTCCCCGGTGATGTCGTGATAGACGGTGCCGCTGAGTGTGGTGGACAGGAACTGGCGCTCCACCCCCTCGCCGCCGGCCGGGATCCAGGGCGTGGCCTGCACGCCGACGCGGAAACCGCGCGTGGGGTTCAACAGGTTGTCGGAGCCGTTGTAGTTCAGCGTCAGGGGCACGCCGATCAGCGAGGACTGGTAGGTGCGGTCGGTGGTCTCCACGCGCGAGCGGTCCCACGACACGCCGTAGGAGACGGCAAGCTCGTCGCTCACCTCGCGCTCCAGCAGCGCCGAGAGCAGGGTGCCGACGCGGTCGTAGGCCGGCGGCTGCTCCGACACCACGGCCCAGCCCAGCACCAGCGACTGCTTGACCACCAGGAAGTCCGGCTTGCGGAACAAAACATTGAATCGCAGGTCGGTGCTCTCCAGCGCGTTCGCGCCGGCCGTCTGCGCGCTCAGCCGGCCGATCTCGGCACCGATGCGCAACCGCTCGGCGCCGCCGAACAGGTTGCGATGGCCCCAATAGGCCTGCGCGCCGAACCCCTCCGAGGTGGAGTAGACGACACCGGCGCCGATGAAGCGCCGTGGGCGTTCGGACACCACGACGGTGACCGGCGTCACGCCGTCCGGCCCCGGCTCCTCGGCCAGACGGACGCGCACGGTATCGAAGACATCGAGCTTGGCGATGTCCGTCCGCGCCCGCTCGACCAGCGCCGGTTCGTAGAGCTGGCCCGGACGCCACGGCAGCCGGCCGCGGATCAGGTCGGGATCGACGCCCTCCAGCCCCTCGATGCTCGCCTCGCCGAAACGGGTGATCGGGCCGGGGTCGAGCGTGTAGGTCACGTCCATGCTGCGGTCGGAATGGTCCACGACCACACGGCGATCGGGCACCTTGGCGAAGGCGTAGCCGCGCCGCGCCATCTCGGCGATCAGGCGGGATTGCGCGTCGACCACCGCCGGGGCGCGCGCGGTGTCTCCGGCCTTGAGGTCGAGCGTGGCCGGATCGACCGGCCCGCCGGGCACCGGCGCGCCGTCGGGCGTGCGGACGGCGATGGTCTTGAAGCGGTAGGCGGGGCCGGGCCGCACCGCGATGGTGACCCGCGCCGGCTGGGCGGTGCCGTCCACGCGCACATCCAGCTCGGCGTCGTAATGCCCGGCCGAGCGCAGCGCCGTCTGCAGCCGCTCGCGGTCCGCCTCGGCCCGCCGCTCCAGCCCGATCAGCGACGGCGGTGGGTTGTCCTTGAGCGAGACCAGCGAGGAGGTGCCGCGCAGCAGGTCGGCCAGGCGGTCATTCTCGACGCCGGTCAGTTCAACCTCGTACGGGACGACCGGCCCCTCCGTCCCGGCGGGTGCCGGGGCCTCCGGCGCCGGCGCGTCCTGCGCGGCCACCGGCGCCCATACCAGTGCCAGCGCGGCGGCGAGCGGCGCGAGGCGGCGGGCAATGCGGCGGCTACGGCGGACAGGTGGCATCACGGATCATTCCAACAAGGAAAACCGGCACACCGTACGGTGCGCATCGCAACCGCGCCGCACCATAGGCAATTGGCGGTAGTCCCGGAAGCGTAAGCGTGGGCGTCGCATCTGCCCTGCGTTTCCTTCGCCCCCTTGCGGTTTTCCGGAAGATCGCTATATTGCGCTGCAAATCGATCAACCCCCGGCGGCGCCCACCAGGAATTCTTGGCGGGCCGTTTTGTTATGGGCCCCTGGATCCATGATGGATCTGTGACGAAACCATGACAGGCTGCGCCGTCCGAGCTTTGCATGGTAGAGAATGAACCTCCGAAACGTCGCGATCATCGCCCACGTCGACCACGGCAAGACCACGCTCGTGGATCAGCTCCTCAAGCAGTCCGGCGCCTTCCGCGAAAACCAGCAGGTGGCCGAGCGCGCCATGGACTCCAACGACCTGGAGCGTGAGCGCGGCATCACCATCCTGGCCAAGTGCACCTCCGTGCTGTGGAACGGCCTGCGCATCAACATCGTCGACACCCCGGGCCACGCCGACTTCGGCGGCGAGGTGGAGCGCATTCTCTCCATGGTGGATGGCGTGGTGCTGCTGTGCGACGCGGCCGAGGGGCCGCTGCCGCAGACCAAGTTCGTGCTGGGCAAGGCGCTGCGCCTCGGCCTGCGCCCGATGGTCGTCGTCAACAAGGTGGACCGCCCCGACGCCCGCGCCCACGAGGTGCACGACGAGGTGTTCGACCTGTTCGCCTCACTCGACGCCACCGACGAGCAGCTCGATTTCCCGACCCTGTTCGCCTCGGGCCGCAACGGCTGGGCGACCACGGACCTGGAGAACGGTGCGCGCGAGAGCCTGGAGCCGCTGTTCGAGCTGATCCGCGACCACGTCCCGCCGCCCCGCGTGGACGGCGACGACGAGCCGTTCCGCATGCTGGCCACCACGCTGGAGGCCAACCCGTACCTGGGCCGCCTGCTGACCGGGCGCATCCAGTCCGGCGTCGTGAAGCCGAACATGGCGATCAAGTCGCTGACCCGCGAGGGCAAGCTGATCGAGCAGGGCCGCGTCACCAAGGTGCTGGCCTTCCGCGGCCTGGAGCGCATCCCGGTCGAGGAGGCGAGCGCCGGCGACATCGTGGCGCTGGCCGGCCTGTCGCAGAGCACCGTGGCCGACACCATCTGCGACCCGGCCGTGGCCGAGCCGCTGCCCGCGCAGCCGATCGACCCGCCGACGCTGGCCATGACCTTCTCGGTCAACGACAGCCCGCTGGCTGGGCGCGAGGGCGACAAGGTCACCAGCCGCATGATCCGCGACCGCCTGTACCGCGAGACGGAAGGCAACGTGGCGCTGCGCGTGACGGACACCGAGGGCGGCGACGCCTTCGAGGTTGCCGGCCGCGGCGAGCTGCAGCTGGGCATCCTGATCGAGACCATGCGCCGCGAAGGCTATGAGTTGTCGATCAGCCGCCCGCGCGTGCTGTTCAAGGCCGATCCGCTGAACGGCCAGCGCCTGGAGCCGATCGAGGAAGTCGTCGTCGACGTCGACGAGGAATTCTCGGGCACCGTCGTCAACAAGATGGCCGAGCGCAAGGCCGATCTGGTCGAGATGCGTCCGGGCGGCGGCGGCAAGACCCGCATCGTCTTCCACGCCCCGTCCCGCGGCCTGATCGGCTACCAGAGCGAGTTCCTGACGGACACCCGCGGCACCGGCATCATGAACCGCCTGTTCCACGGCTACGCCCCCTACAAGGGGCCGATCGCGGCGCGGCGCACCGGCGTGCTGATCTCCAACAGCGACGGCACGGCCGTGGCCTACGCGCTGTGGAACCTGGAGGACCGCGGGCCGATGCTGATCGATCCGGGCGTTCCGGTCTACCAGGGCATGATCATCGGCGAGCACACCCGCGGCAACGACCTTGAGGTCAACGTCATCAAGGGCAAGCAGCTCACCAACATCCGCACGACGAGCAAGGACGAGGCCGTGCGCCTCACCCCGCCGATCCAGATGACGCTGGAGAAGGCGCTGTCCTACATCGCCGACGACGAGCTGGTCGAGGTGACGCCGAAGTCGATCCGCCTGCGCAAGCGCTACCTGGACCCCAACGAGCGCAAGCGCCACCAGCGCGCCATGGCCGAGGCGTCGTAAGGATCCACCTCAAGTCCCTCCCCCGCCTCCGGCGGGGGAGGTTAGGAGGGGGGGCAAGGTCTGTCCGGGAGGCCGCGGATTTTCGGACGTGGCGCGGCCCCCGCCCTCCCCGGCGGAGCTAGGGGAGGGAGTTTACTCCCGCCCTGCCTTTTCCCGGATCTCCTCCCGCTCGCCCATCTCGTCGAACTTGTCGTTGACGGGCTTGTCGGTATCGCCGGCGGCCTTGCCGGTCTCCTTCACCAGCTTGTCCTCGATGCGCTGGGCGTCGTCGCTCGGTGCGTCGTGCTTGCGGTCGGCCATGGATTCCTCCGGTTCACGGGTTGCTCCCCGTCAACAGGCGACGGCGCAGCTTGTCCACCAGCCCGTCCCGCTCATCCACGCCGTACGGCTCGGCGAAGCCCGATCCCCACACCGGCCCCGGCCACGCCGGATCACCCTTGCCGCGCGCGATCACGTGGACGTGCAATTGCGGGACGATGTTGCCCAGCGCGCCGACGTTGATCTTGTCGGGCCGGAACAGGTCCTCCAGCACAGCCGACGCGCGCGCGATCTCTTCGATCAGCCGCACGCGGTCGGCCGCGTCCAGGTGGTGGATCTCCACCACGCCCGCGCGCGCCGGCACCAGGATCAGCCACGGCCACACCCGGTTGTTCATCAACAGGACACGGCAGAGGTCGAACGTACACACAAGGGTGGTGTCGGCCGCCAGGCGTTCATGCAATTGGAACATCGGTCCTCGCTTCACGTTGTCGCGCACGTCGGATTATTGCTGGGGAATAATGCGGGAATACCCCGTGTTCATTTTCGGCGCTGGTTGCGGTGCAAGTGAAAATGTATAAAATGTGCTGACGGTCTGGAATGGATCGCTCGGCGCGGAGTGCTGCGCCGAACGCACCGTGAAGGTCGTTACGCAGGGCCCTGAGGACGGGCGCCGCGTGCGGGTTTCGCGACGGGGGCTCTCCGTTCAGCAACCAGTGTGGTGCCGGGTTCGGTCCGAAGGTGGTCGGGGCGGCGATGCCGTTCGCGCCGCACGTTCGGACGGCACTGAAATACGCCGCGGCAACCGAGCTGCCGCGGTCGGGTACGTGCGGGGAATGGCATACAGCTATGCGCAAGACAGCCATCGCGGTTCTCTTCCTGGTCATCCTCGGCAACATCGGGGCGTGGGCGCTGTGGAACCGCCCGGTCGCCGAGCGGCCGTGGGCCGGTGTCGTCAGCGGCGTCGGTTATACCCCGTTCCACCCCGACAAGAGCCCGACAAAGGGTGACCGCGCCAGCGCGGACGACATCGAAAAGGACATGGCGGCGCTGGAAGGCACCGTGAAGGGTGTCCGCATCTACTCCGCCACCGACGGGTCGGAGCAGGTGCCGCCGATCGCCCGCAAGCACGGCATCCCGGTGACGGCCGGCGCCTGGGTGCAGGGCAAGCCCGAGATCGACGAGCCGGAGATCGCCGGCATCATCAAGCTGGCGCGCGACAACGCCAACGTGCGCCGCGTGCTGGTCGGCAACGAGGCGATCCTGCGCGCCGACATCACCGTCCCCCAGGCCATCGAATACATCAAGCGCGTCAAGAAGAAGGTCAACGTGCCGGTCTCCACCGCCGAGCCGTGGCACGTCTGGCTGTCGCATCCCGAACTGGTCGAGGCGGTGGACTTCCTCGCCGTGCACCTGCTGCCCTACTGGGAAGGCGTGCCGGTCGACCAGTCGGTCGATTACGCGATGATGCGCTACAACGAGCTGAAGACGAAGTACCCGAACAAGCACATCCTGATCTCGGAAATCGGCTGGCCGTCGGAAGGCCCGTGGCGGCGCGGCGCCGAGGCGAGCCAGGTCAATCAGGCCAAGTTCCTGCGCAATTTCCTGAACATCGCGGCGCAGAACCGCCTGGACTATTTCATCATGGAGGCCTTCGACCAGCCCTGGAAGCGGGAGATCGAAGGCACCGCCGGCGTGTCGTGGGGTATGTGGGACGCGTGGCGCAACCCGAAGTTCCCGATGGCCGGCGAGGTGCAGGAGATCCGCAACTGGCCGTGGATGTGCGGCGCCTCCATCGCCATGGCCGTCCTGCCGCTGGTGTTCTTCCTGTGGCGCCGCGGCGACCTGAAGTTCGGCGGCATGCTGTTCTACGGCGCGCTGATCCAGGCCGTCGCTTCGGTGCTGGTCACCACCATCTACGCGGCCTCGGCCGCCGGCCTCGCCACCACCACGGAAATCGCCTGGGGCTTCCTGATCTTCTGCCAGCTCGTCCTGCTCTGCGTCATGCTGATCGACGGGCTGGAGCTGACCGAGGTGGTGTGGGCGGCGCACTTCCGCCGCAAGTTCCACCCCTGCTCCGCGGCCCCGGCGCCGAACGCGCCCAAGGTGTCCATCCACGTGCCGTGCTACAACGAGCCGCCGCACATGGTGATCCAGACGCTGGACGCGCTGGCCCGCCTGGATTACCCGAATTATGAAGTGCTGCTGATCGACAACAACACCAAGGATCCCGAGGTGTGGAAGCCGGTCGAGGCATACTGCCGGCAACTGGGCGAGAAGTTCCGCTTCTTCCACCTGGACAACTGGCCGGGCTTCAAGGCCGGCGCCTTGAACTTCGGACTGGAGCAGACGGCGCCGGACGCCGACTTCATCGCCGTCATCGACAGCGACTACCAGGTTCATCCGGACTGGCTGAAGGCCACCATCCCGCACTTCGCGCGGCCGGAGGTCGGCTTCGTCCAGTCGCCGCAGGACTACCGCGACTGGGACCACGACCTGTTCCAGCGCATGATCAACTGGGAATACGCCGGCTTCTTCCACATCGGCATGATCCAGCGCAACGAGCGCAACGCGATCATCCAGCACGGCACCATGACGATCATCCGCAAGTCGGCGCTGATCGAGGTGGGCCGCTGGGGCGAGTGGTGCATCACCGAGGACGCCGACCTGGGCCTGCGCCTGTTCGAGGCCGGGCTGGAGGCCGTCTACATGCCGGAGAGCTACGGCAAGGGCCTCGTCCCCGACAGCTTCTCGGCCTACAAGACGCAGCGCTTCCGCTGGGCCTACGGTGCCGTGCAGATCCTCAAGCACCATTGGCGCGAGTTGCTGCCGGGTGCGAAGAAGCTGACGACCGGGCAGAAGTACCACTTCATCACCGGCTGGCTGCCATGGTTCGCCGACGCCGCGCACATGATGTTCGGCATCGCCGGCATCATCTGGTCGCTGGGGCTGCTGCTGTTCCCGAAGTACTTCGAATTCCCGCCCAACGCCTTCATGATCCCGACGCTGAGCGCCTTCGCCTTCAAGGTGGCGGCCAGCCTGTGGCTGTACGAGGCGCGCGTGAAGTGCGGATTCTGGGACAAGGTGGGTGCGGCGATCGCCGGCATGGCGCTGACGCACACGGTGGGCCGCGCCATGTGGCAGGGCATGTTCACCTCCGGCCGGCCGTTCGTCCGCACGCCGAAGTGCGAGCACCAGCCCGCCTTCATGCAGGCCCTGCTGATGGCGCGGGAGGAGATCGCGCTGCTGGTCTGCCTGTGGGGCGCGGCCGCCGCGATCGTCTTCGTCTTCGGCCACGAGAACCGCGACGCCTTCATGTGGGCCGGCCTGCTGGTGGTGCAGTCCCTGCCTTATCTGGCGGCCTTGATCACCTCGCTGATCAACGCCTTCCCCGACTTTCACGTCGGCCGCCGTCGGCCGCAGCCGGTGGCGACCATGGGTGCCGCGGACTGACCCGCCCGGACAGCACCGCGAAACGAACCGGGCTCCTCACAGGGCCCGGTTTTCTTTTGCCCGGGTAGCGGCGCTTGCGCTATCCCCCTAGAGTGCCGGAATCGGTGCCGGGATCGCTGATGGGAGCCTTGGAATGAACAGACCGTTGCGCCGGGGGGAGCCGAAGGGAGCGGCGCTGGCCAATCCCGCCCGCCTCAACGAGGACGGGCTGAAGCTGCTGGCGCGCGGCCACGCGGCGCAGGCGGCCGAACTGTTCGCCAAGGCGGTGCGCCTGTCGCCCGAACAGCCGGAGTACCGCGTCAACCTCGGCCGCGCCTACGCCGCACTCGGCGACACCGCCAAGGCCAGGGCGGCGCTGAGCCGTGTGGTGGCCCTATTCCCGGCGATGGCGGACCTCTACGGTTCGCTCGGCAACGTGCTGGAGGCGGAAGGCGCCAACGTTCCGGCGCTGGCCTGCTACCGCCGCGCTCTGCGCCTCGACCCCGGCCATTACACGGCGCGCAACCTCGACGCGGTGGTGGCGAAGCTGGCGCAGGCGGTGCACGGCTGGCACCTGCCGATGCTGGCCGACACGCTGCGCAACGACGCCTTTCAGGCGGCCATCGAGGCCGCCGTGAGGCCGGACGACGTGGTGCTGGACATCGGCACGGGCTCCGGCCTGCTCGCCATGATGGCGGCGCGCGCCGGGGCCGGGCGTGTCTACGGCTGCGAGATGCTGACCGATCTGGCGGAACTGGCGAAGATCGTCGTGGCGAAGAACGGCTTCGCCGACCGCGTGACGGTCATCCCCAAGCCCTCCACCGGGCTGGAGGTCGGCCGCGACCTGCCGGCGCGGGCCACGCTGCTGGTGACGGAGACCTTCGACTCCCTGGTGATCGGCGAGGGTATCCTGGGCACGCTGCGGCACGCGCACGAGCACCTGCTGGCCCCCGGCGCGCGAGTCGTTCCGGCCGGGGCGACGCTGAAGGGGCAGTTGGTGAACCTGCCGCGGCTGAAGGCACTGCACCCGCTGAAGACGGTGAACGGCTTCGACCTCAGCGCCTTCTCCATCGGCTCGCCGGTGGAGCGGTTCTACCCGGTCTTCCCCGACCACGAGGAATACACCGCCCTCACCGCCCCCTTCGATCTGCTGGCTTTCGATTTCACCGTGAAGCCGGCCCTGCGCCAGTCCTGGTCGGCGGAGACGGACGTGGAGGCCGACGGCACGGTGCAGGCGCTGCTGCTGTCCTTCGACCTTCACCTCGACGCCGACACGGTGATCTCGACCACCAGATTCGGCGCCATCAAGCACTGGAACCCGGTCGTCTTCGTGTTCGATGACGAACGCACCGTGCGCCGCGGCGACCGTATCACGATCAACGGCCGCCTCGACGACAAGGCCATGAGCTTCAGCCTGTAGGGAGCTTCAGCCTTTAGGCGGCCTCGGTCAGGGTGAGCTTCGCGCGCACGATGGGCAGCGACTGCACCGTGAAGGGCGAGCGCACACCGCCGCTGAACGTCTCGGCGCATTCCAGCGCCTTGCGAACGCGCTGCTCGGCCGGCAGCCCCTCGGTCGAGGCGAGCGAGCCCAGCGCGTAATCGGCACCGCAGCCGATCGCGTGATAACCGCGGATCGCCTCGCCCACCTGATAGTCCGACTGCACGGAGAACAGCCGGCCCTCGTAGGCGACGAGAAAGCAGCCGCCGCTCTCCACGTCGTTGGACCTCTGCGCCCAGCCGCCGTCCTTCAGGCACGCGCGCACGGCGTCCACGAAATCCACCACCATGTAGCGGAAGACGTCGGCGTCCTCGTCACGCGGCGGCGGCTTGAGCTTGTAGTGCAGGAGCTGGCCCATGCGGAACGAATTGGTGAAGCCGATCAGCATGTCTTCGTTGCGAAACACCTTGGTGTCGGCACGCACGGTGATGTCCAGGCCGGACACGCCCGCGCTGTCGCCGCCCATCCACACACGGTCGTTGTCCACCAAGCCCACGATGCAGGTCATAGTCACCCTCGTTCCCAAAAGCGATGCCGCGATGTTTGGCGATTATGGTTAACGATTGGTTTCCCCGCTGTGAGTTCGCCGACATTCCCGGCGACGAACGCCGCCGTCCATTGCAATTGAGGGAAATGCCGGAGCCGCGGCCTTTTGCCTCGTCTTCGCTTGCTCCACCAGAGGACGATTCGGTTCCTTGACATTCGCAGCTTTGTTGGCATACTGAACAAGATGCCGCATCTGTCGGCCGCGTATGAAAGGACGTCCGTGCCATGGCCGACGCCCAGATCGGACGCCCCGATTACCCCATCCGCCCGACCGGCGTGGTCGAGCGCACGGGTTCGGCCACCGACCGGCAGCAGCGCCGCCAGCAGCAGCACCGCGAGCCCGAGCGCCGCGACCAGGAGCCGCCCAATCCGAAGCGGCGCCGCATCTACGACATGCTGTTCGAGGAGATCGACCAGATCGACGCGCTGGACGAGCGGCAGCGCACGCGCATCAAGGACAACATCCGCTCGCACCTGACCGGGGCCCCCCGGCACGACGCGCCACACGGTCGCCGCCCCTACGCCACGGGTTACGCGCAGCCCCCGCCGGCCCAGCCGGAGCCTCCGCCCCCCGCCGAGCCCATCGTAGCCACCCCGGACGCGGTGGAGCCGATCGATCCCGACCACCTCGTGGAGGTCGCGGCCCCTGTGCACCCGCACCTGCCGCCCGAGGAGGCGCAGGAGAACGCCCGCCTCGCCCGCCAGCTTCGCGAGTGCCTCGCCCTGCACACGGAGCGCGCCCGCAAGGTGGCCGTCTACCTGCAACTCCTGCTGCGGCTGGACCAGTCACTGCGGCCACACCTCGTGGTCGACATCTGATCCCGTCCCATCGAACGGGCTAGCCCCACTCCCGATGCGCGTCGGCGTTCCGCTTACGCCTACGGCACAATGAACGTTGATGATCCTACGCGATCATCGCGGCGGTGCCCGCCGCCGGTCCGTCACCGGGAGTGCCCTGTATGCCCGACACCCATCTTGCCACCGCGCCCGGCCCGAACGACGCCATCCGCCATTCCCTCGCCACCCGCTTCCAGAAGGCCCGCGGCCGCACGGCGGAGCTGGTGGCGCCGCTGGGCGTGGAGGACCTGATGGTGCAGTCGCTGCCCGAAGGGGCGCCGGTCAAGTGGCACCTCGCCCACACCACATGGTTCTTCGAGACGCACGTGCTGATGGGCGCCGATCCCGGCTACCGGCCCTTCGACCCGGCCTTCCAGCAGCTCTTCGCCGCTCTCGACGACCGCTTCGGCGCGCACCTGCCCGCCCCCACCCTGCGCCTGCTCTCCCGCCCGACGGCGTCGGAAGTCATGCGTTACCGCGACCACGTTAACGGCACCGTCCTGCACCTGCTGGACCGCATCGACGACGCCGGTCTGGCCGATCTGGCCGAGCGCGTCGAACTGGGCCTCGTGCACGAGCGCCGCCACCAGGAACGGCTGCTGTCGGAGATCAAGCACGCCTTCTGGTGCAACCCGCTGCGCCCGGCCTACGAGCCGCTGCCGCCCGCCGCCGCGCAGCCGGAAACGCCGCAGCAGTGGTTCGACATGCCCGGCGGCACGGCCGAGATCGGCCGCGACGAGACCGCCCCCGGCCGCGACCACGAGGGGCCGCGCCATCAGGTGCTGTTGCGCCCCTACCGCCTCGCCGGACGGCCAGTGACGTGCGGCGAGTACCTCGCCTTCATCGAGGACGGCGGCTACGCCAAGCCCAGGTACTGGTTGGGCGACGGGTGGGAGGCGGCACGCGCGGTCGACTGGCAGGCTCCGCTCTACTGGGAGCGGCGGGAGGGGGGCTGGCAGATCTTCACACTGTACGGCGTGCGCCCGCTCGATCCGGCCGAACCGGTCTGCCACGTGAGCTGGTACGAGGCCGACGCCTTCGCCCGCTGGGCCGGCAAGCGCCTGCCGGAAGAAGCGGAATGGGAAGCCATGGCGTGCACCAAGGAGTGCCTGGGCAACCTGCTGGGCAACGGCCACCGCCACCCGCGCCCGCACGTCTGCCGCGGGACCGATGGCCCCTGGCAGATGTTCGGCGACGTGTGGGAGTGGACGCGCAGCCCCTTCATGCCCTACCCCGGCTACCGCCACCCCGACGATGTGGACGAGGCACTGTCCGGCCGCTTCATGGCCAACCGCATAGTGGTGCGCGGCGGAAGCTGCGTGACGCCGTTCGACTACGCCACCCCGACCACCCGCCACTTCCTGCGCCCGCAGGCGCGCACCGCCTTCACCGGGATCCGCTTAGCCGAGGACGTGTAAGCCGCACCCGCGAAGAAATTTAGAACTCCTAAAAAAAAGGGGCTGGCATGCGGCGGAACGTCGCTCCAATATCCATAATCAAATTATGGATATTGGAGCTTCCGCGATGGAGTACGAGCTTCCCCAGGTGTTCAAGCACCACGTCTTCGGTTGCGCCCAGCAGCGCCCGCCCGGCCACCCGCGCGGCAGTTGCGCGGCGCGCGGCGCCCACCCGCTGCTCCAGCGTCTCGACCAGATCGTGCAGGCGCGCGGGCTGGCCGATGTCGGCATGGCGTGGACCGGCTGCCTGGGCTTCTGCCAGGCCGGCCCGCTGCTGGTGGTCTACCCGGAAGGCATCTGGTACCGCCCGGAGACGGAGGAGGACGTGGAGGAAATCGTCCAGTCCCACTTCGTGGACGGCAAGCCGGTGGAACGGCTGATCATGGTTCTGCAGCGATAGTGGTCGGGATGTAGGTTGGGTTGAGCGCCAGCGAAAACCAACGGCTTCCGCGTGGCGAACATGTTGGGTTATCGCCTGCGGCTCAACCCAACCTACGGGATTCACCCTCGCCGGAACAGGAACTCGCGGCCGACCTTCACGCGCTTCTCGCCGTCGTATTCGATGACGTCGGCGGTGGCGTAGGTCTCGGTCCAGCGCTCCGGCAGGTAGCTGCCGGTGCCGACCACGTCGATGGGGGCGTTCGCCTCCGCCATCAGGCGGCACTTGGCCGGGCCGAAGCCCGACGACGCCACGATCTTCACCGCCGGGAAGCCCGCCTCGTCCAGCTTCTCGCGCATCCAGTGAATGGCGGCGGCGGAGACGCCGGTGCCGATCAGATAGCGCAACTGCGTCTCGTCGCGATAGCCGCGGATGGCGTGCGGCGCGTGGCGCTCCAGCACGGCGTAGGAGCCGGGCGGGTCCAGCCCCTCCACGAACCGGCCGCCCGGCGTGTCGAGCCGCACGCCCAGCTTGCCGCTGGCCGCCAGCTTCGGAAACCGGCGGCACACCTCCAGCGCGTCGGTCACCTCGCGGCCGAAATAATCGACCAGCACGGTCAGCGCCTCGTCCGGGAAGGTCTCGTGGAACATCTCGGCGGCGCGCACGGTGGAGCCGGCGTAGCCGATCAGCGCGTGCGGCATGGTGCCTTTGCCTTTCGGCTGGCCGAAGAAATGCGCCGTGGCGTCGGTGGCGTTGCCCACAAATCCCTTGGCGCCGACCTTACGCTTGGCCCGGTCGGAGCCGACGGCGGCGGCATAGGCCATCATCTCGGCCATATCGCGGCCAGCGCAGTGGCGGGCGTCCATGGCGAGGAAGGCGACCTTCGGCAGGTCGGCGCACATGGTGAAGGCGTTGTAGGCGGCCACGCAGGCCGGCCCCAGCTTCTGGAGCAGGATCGTCTCCAGATCGCACAGATGATAGAAGGAGCCGGTGATGTACATCATCGGCTCGCCCGCCCCCACCCACTTGCCTTCGGGGAAGTTGAGTTCGATCTCCACGTCGAAGCCGCGCTCGGCGGCCACGGCGTTCAGCCAGTCGATCATCAGGCGCGGCGCGCACACGACCGGGCGGCGCATGAAGATGGCGTAGGTGACGCGCTTGTCGCCGAACTTCCCCACCGCCTCCTTGGTGCGCTTGAAATAGGTGTCGGTCCAGTCGCCGATCGCCTTGACCGAAGGGTGGGTGCCCGCCGGCTTGCTGCTGTCGTCCATGGAGGTGTTCCTCGCTTTCACCCGCATCCCTGTCGTTCTGTTCAGCATTATACGGCCCTCGGTGTCGGCGGAAGGGGGTTCAGGCGCAAACCAGACCGGAAAAGCACTTTCCCTTTTCGCTCAATAACGGCGCCGGACGCGAAAAAGCCCCTCCCCCGCGCGCCGGGGAAGGGGCTTTCCATCGCAACCCTGTGGGGTCGGCGTTACTCCGCGGCCGCCGCGGCGGCCTTGCGCTCGGCGTCCTTGGCCAGCCGGGCGCGCTTCAGCTCCTCGGCCAGCAGGAAGGCCAGCTCCAGCGACTGGCTGGCGTTGAGGCGCGGGTCGCAGGCGGTGTGATAGCGGTCGGCCAGCGCGTGGTCGGTGATCGCCTGGGCGCCGCCCGTGCACTCCGTCACGTCCTGGCCGGTCAGCTCGAAATGCACGCCGCCGGCGTGCGTGCCCTCCGCCTGGTGCACGGCGAAGAAGGCCTTGGCCTCGGCCAGCACCTTGTCGAACGGGCGGGTCTTGTAGCCGCTGGCCGACTTGATGGTGTTGCCGTGCATGGGGTCGCACGACCACAGCACGACGCGCCCCTCGCGCGTCACCCGCTGCAGCAGCGGCGGGAACTTCTCGGCCACCTTGTCGGCGCCCATGCGCACGATCAGCGTCAGGCGCCCCGGCTCGTTGGCCGGGTTGAGGATGTCGATCAGGCGGATCAGCTCGTCCGGATCGGTGGACGGGCCGCACTTCAGGCCCAGCGGGTTCTTGACGCCGCGCAGGAACTCCACGTGCGCGCCGTCCGGCTGGCGGGTGCGGTCGCCGATCCACAGCATGTGGGCCGACACGTCGTACCAGTCGCCGGTGGTGCTGTCGACGCGGGTCAGCGCCTGCTCCCACGGCAGCAGCAGCGCCTCGTGGCTGGTGAAGAAGTCGGTCTCGCGCAACTGCGGCGTGGTGGCGCCGGTGATGCCGCAGGCGGCCATGAAGGCCAGCGCCTCGTCCAGGCGGTTGGCGAGGTCCTCGAACTTCTCGCCGGCCGGCGAGCGCTCCAGGAAGCCCAGCGTCCACTGGTGCACCTTGTGCAGGTCGGCGTAGCCGCCCTGGGCGAAGGCGCGCAGCAGGTTGAGCGTCGACGCCGCCTGCGTGTAGGCCTGCATCATGCGCTCGGGATCGGGGATGCGGGCGTCGGCGGTGAAGTCGAAGCCGTTGACGATGTCGCCGCGGTAGCTCGGCAGTTCGACCCCGTTCACCTCTTCCATGTCGGCCGAGCGCGGCTTGGCGAACTGGCCAGCCATGCGGCCCACCTTGATCACCGGGATCGCCGCGCCGAAGGTCAGCACGACCGCCATCTGCAGCAGCACGCGGAACGTGTCGCGGATGTTGTTGGGGTGGAACTCGGAGAAGCTCTCGGCGCAGTCGCCACCCTGCAGGAGGAACGCCTCGCCCGCCGCCACCTGTGCCAGCGACGCCTTCAGCCGGCGCGCCTCGCCCGCGAAGACGAGCGGTGGATAGGACGACAGCCGCTCGACGACGGCATCGACCTTGCCCTGATCGGGGTATGCGGGCAGCTGCTTGGCCGGCTTCGCCTTCCAGCTCGTGGGGCTCCAACGCTCCGCCATGACACGTACTCTTCCTGCTCGGGGGGAACCGGTCCGGCCGCCATGCGGCCGGGGATCAACCCTATACGTCCATGGCCGGAGTTTTTCCACCCCTTACCGAGTCGGGAATGTGGGGAAGTGTGAAGCCGAACACACGGAAGAACACGGGAGCGGCGTCGCGGAGCCAGACCGGGTCGGCGTCGCCCAACTTGCCGGAGACGACCCGCTTCTCCAGGGTCACCAGCTTGTCGAACCGCACGACCGAGGGAACCTTGAGGCCATTCGCCGCCGTAGGGGCAATGGCCAACGCATCCGGGTTGGATAGGATGCTCGTGTTCGAGGTGATGAACGCCAGCACGACATCGGTCCGCCGTTCATTCTCACGCGATACGACCAAGGCCGGCCGCAGCTTTCCGCCGGTCAGGTCGGTGAAGGGAAACCGCGTAAAGACGATGCCGCCGAACTCAAACATTGCGCTGTTTGATGTCGGCATCGCTGTAGAGGTCGGGTTCGTCCATGAGGAAGTCGAAGGCGCCACCCGCCTCAGCCATGCGCGCCAACGGCAGATCCTCGTCCTCGACCGTCTCGAAGACCACACGCAGGCGCTGGCGCGGCTGGATTCCCCGCCGCTTCATCTCCTCGAAGACACGTTCGGCCTCGATGTTTTCAAGCACCTGTCGCATGGCTTCACCCTAACCCAACCCTGGCGGGGACGCAATTTGCGTCCACTCCTCCGCTATAGGTGGAGTGCGCCCACGTGATTGGAAGCGGCCCGAAAAAGCGCTCTGGCCGCCGTACCGGTTGCGTGCCTATAAACGCCGAAGGCTCCGCACGTCAGAAGGTCTTCGCCCGGTGAAAGCGTCGTCCTGGGGGCAGGCGGCCTCCGTCTACCTGCACCCCCGCATCCTCGCCATCCTCTTCCTGGGCTTCTCGGAAGGGCTGCCGCTGGCGCTCACCGGGGCCACGCTGTCGGTGTGGCTGCGCGAGGGTGGCGTCAGCAAGACCGCCATCGGCCTGTTCGCGCTGGTCACCATGCCCTACGCGCTGAAGTTCCTGTGGGCACCATTCATCGACCGGCTGCGCCTGCCGGGGATCACCCGCCTGTTCGGGCGGCGGCGCGGCTGGGCGCTGGTGACGCAGGCCGCACTGGCCTGCGCGCTCATCGGCTTGGGCTCGACCGACCCGGTGGCCGATTTGTGGTGGACGGCGCTGCTGGCGGTGATCGTCTCATTCTGCTCGGCCAGCCAGGACATCGTCATCGACGCCTTCCGCGTGGAGACGCTGAGCGAGGAGCAGCAGGGGGCCGGTGCCGCCATGCTGGTGCTGGGCTACCGCTTCGGCATGCTGGCGTCCGGTGCGGGTGCTTTGTACCTGGCGGAATTCTTCGGCTGGCAGACCGCCTACTACGCCATGGCGGGGCTGGTGTCCGTGGGCATGCTGACCATCCTGATGAACCCGGAGCCGGCCGCCGCCACCTCGCGCGAGGCGGAGAAGCGCGAGCGGCACGTGGCCGAGTGGCTGGATGCCCGCCCGCACCTCAGCGGCCGGCGGGCGGAACTGCTGGCGTGGCTGTATGGTGCGGTGGTGGCGCCTTTCGCGCAGTTCATGACGCGCAACGCCTGGGCCGCCATCCTGGCGTTCATCGCCTGCTACAAGCTGGGCGACGTGCTGGCCGGCACCATGGCGTCCCCCTTCTACGTCGACCTGGGCTTCGAGAAGACGGAGATCGCCAACGTCACCAAGGTGTTCGGCCTGTGGGCGACGATCGTCGGCGGGCTGGTCGGCGGCGTGGTGGTCAACCGCTTCGGCGTGCTGAAGGCCCTGCTGCTGGGCGGCGTCATGCAGATGGTGTCGAACCTGGGCTTCGTCATGCTGGCCTGGGCCGGGCACAGCGTGCCGGCGCTCGCCGTGACGGTGGCGGTGGAGAACGTGTGCGGCGGCATCGCCACCGCGTCCTTCGTCGCCTACCTGTCCAGCCTGTGCAACGTCGCCTACACGGCCACGCAGTACGCGCTGCTCTCCAGCTTCTACAAGCTGGGCGGCGACCTGCTGGGCGCCCCGTCCGGCTGGTTGGCCGACCACATGGATTGGGCCAGTTTCTTCCTGGTGTCCATGGCCGGCGCGCTGCCGGGTCTCCTCATCCTGGCGTGGCTGATCGGGCGCAGCCGCGCCGCCGAGCCGGAAGCCGAGCCGGCCGCGGAAGCGGAGCCGGCGCCGGCCGGCCCCGCCCAATGATCATCACACCTGCTTGACCTTGCCAGCGCCCGGACCCGCACCCAGATCGGCGCCGGTGGTCGGGTTGCCTTCGGGGCGCGACATGGTGCGCTGCGCCGCCTTCTCGACCGCCGCCATCTCCTCGGCCGCCAGACGGACCGTGGCGTTGCCGTCGCCGCCATCGACGGCCTTCTGATCGGGGCGGTGGTCGACGAACTCCCACTGTTCACCCTGGTTCCAGGCACCGCGCATGTCGCCGGCACCCTGGCTCATGTTGTAGTACTTGTTGACGTACTCGGGATGGCCCGGCAGCTTGCCCGGCGGGAAGTTGTTGTCGATGGCGTACAGCGCCTTCTCGAAGCTCTTCTGGTGCGCCACCTCGCGCGTCATCAGGAAGGTCAGCGCGTCCTTCACGCCGGGATCGTCGGTGATGTTGATCAGACGCTCGTAGATGATCTTGGCGCGGGCTTCCGCCGCGATGTTCGAGCGCAGGTCGGCCGTCGGCTCGCCGATGGAGTCGATGTAGCCGCCGGTCCACAGTTGCCCGGCGGAGTTCACCAGCGACGGCCCGCCGCCGTAGAGGAGCTGCAGCGTGTGGCTGCCGTTGCCCTGGGTGATGTTGGCGTAGAGGTCGGCGGTCGCCTCCGCGCCCTCGGCCAGCTTGCCCTTGGCGCCCTTGGTCAGCATCGCGACGATGGAGCCGATCACCTCCAGGTGGCTCAGCTCCTCGGTGGCGATGTCGATGAGCAAATCCTTGCGGCCCGGATCATCGTCGGCGATGCCCTGCGTGAAATAGCGCATGGCCGCCGCCAGTTCGCCCTGCGGACCGCCGAACTGCTCCAGCATCAGGCTCGCCAGCGCCGGATTCGGTTCCGATACGCGCACCGTATACATCAGGTGTTTGTTGTGCATGAACATGCTGGGATTCCTCTCGCCCATGACGATGGTGCGGGGTCCCTTCCGCTGGTCGAGGCGGCCGGCGTTGGTCGCGGGATCCCGTCAGGCCATCAACTGGAGCTTGTTAGAATCGTTCCAGACTGGGTTTTTATCTGTCCTTTACGGCATGAACCAGCCGCTCTGCACCTGCGCGGCGGCGATGCCGGTCAGCGTGAGCTGGCCGCCGCTGCTGAAACCGATGACCGCGTGCCCCGCCGCGTCGGCGCCGATGGTCCAGGTCACGCCGGCCGCAACCTGGATGCGGTCGCCCTCGGCGGCGTTGAAGTCGCTTGCCACGTCGGCCCCGGCGCTGACCACGAAACGGTCCGCCCCGGCACCGCCCACCAGCGTGTCGTTGCCCAGGTTGCCGTTCAGCACGTCGTCGCCCAGGTTGCCGGCCACCAGATCGTCCCCCTGGCCGCCGAACAGGCTGTCGTCGCCCTGACCGCCGAAGAGGCTGTCGTCGGCCATGTTGCCGTACAGGACGTCGGCCGCCATGTTGCCGAACAGCACGTCGGCGTCCTGGCCACCGAACAGCGTGTCCGCCCCCTGCCCGCCGAACAGCGCGTCGAGACCCTGATTGCCGTACAGCGCGTCGGCGTCCAGGTTGCCGTACAGGCTGTCGTCGCCCACGCCGCCGGTCACGGTGTCGTTGCCGTCGTCGCCGAAGATCAGGTCGTTGCCCTCGCGCGAACCGACGAAGTCGTCGCCGGCCCCGCCGCGCAGCGTGTCGTCGTCCGCCCCCAGCACCATGATCTGGCTCGAGTCGTCGCCGACCGCGTACTGCGATCCCGCACCCCCGGTGACCTGCGCGTTGCCGACCACCGCCACGAAGCCGACGTTGTCCACCTGCAGGATGGTGCCTGAGGGCAGGCCGCGCGCGTCGATGACCAGCGCCTCGCCGCCCGCGCCGCCGCCGGTGATGATGATCGGCTCCGTGGGAGCGCCGCCCGTCAGCGTGGGCGTGAGGGCGCGCACCGTCACAGACGCGGTCACCGGCAACGACGCGGCGTAGGTCGAGAAGGTCGTGGTCAGCGTGGCCTGCTGCGCCGGGTCCGTGTGCAGCGCGCCGACCACGGCGGTCAGCGTGCCCGCCAGTTCGGACGCCCCCACCGGCGCCTGCTCCCCGCTGGCGCCGAGGTTGACGCCACCCGGGACCTGCGCGGTGAGCGTGCCAGCGATCGCCACCTGGACCGGCGCGGTGGTGACGGCCACGGGTGTGGGCGTGGACGTCGGCGTGGTCGTCCCGCCACCACCACCACCTCCCCCACCGCCACCGCCACCGCCAACTCCACCCCCACCACCGCCCGAATCGCCGCTGGTGGTGGGGGTGGCCGGTGCCGGGGTATGGATGATCCGCAAGGTGCCGCCGACGCTGCCGGTCGAAAGCGTCGAGGCGGAGTAGCCGGAGCCCTGCAGCGTGAACGTCAGCGACTGGCCGCCTTCGTTGACCGTCACCGTGCTGGACGACGAACCGGATGAGACGCTCAGCGTCGCCGCGCCGCTGTAGCCGCCGACGAGCAGCGTGTCGCCGGACGCGAGGTCGGCGACCGTGTCGCCGGCACCCGCATAAAAGATGTCGTCGCCGGCCCCGCCCGACAGCGTGTCGTTGCCGGCGCCGCCGTCCAGGACGTCGGCGGCGTCCATGCCGCTCAGCCGGTCGTCCCCGGCGTCGCCGAAGAGGAACGCCGCGTTGCTGCCGCTCAGCGCGGACAGCAGGGTGTCGTCGCCGTCGCCGCCGCTCAGCGTGTCGATGTCGGTGGTGGTGCCGGTGGAATGCCCCTGCAGCCAGTCGCGCCCGGCCCCGCCGACCAGCAGGTCCGACCCGGCGTCGCCCATCAGCGTGTCGCTGTTGTTGCTGGCCGTGCCGCCGCCGTACAGCGTGTCGTTCCCGCCGCCGCCCAGCAGCAGGTCCGATCCGGCCACGCCGGACAGGATGTCCGTCGCGCTGCTGCCGGTGATGCTGTCGCCGTCCGCCGTGCCCACGCCCAGCAGCCGCACGTCGGTCGCCGTCAGGCCCGACAGGTCGAGCGTCGTCGTCGTCGCCTGGACGGTGAGCGTCTCGATGGCGCCACCACCGACGCCCTGGACGTCCGTGACGCCGGCGAGCTGGGCGCCGCCCACGGTCAGCGTGACGCCCGACGCAAGGCGCAGCGCCTCGATCCCGTCGAGCGTCCAGGTGGTGAAGTCGGTGTCGAACCCTGCCTCGACGGTGTCGGTGCCCGCACCACCCGACAGTGTGTCGGCCACCGTGCCGTCGCCGGAGACCAGCACCAGCAGATCGTCGCCCGCCCCGCCGTCGAACAGGTCCGCTCCGGGGCCGCCATACAGGCTGTCCGCCCCGTCACCGCCGACCAGCGTGTCGGCGCCGGCCGCGCCGGACAGGATATCGGCGCCGTCCCCGCCGGACAGCCGGTTGTCGCCCTGGTTGCCGGTGATCGTGTCCGCTCCGGCGCCGCCGGTCGCGTTCTCGATCAGCGAGCGCGTGTCGTCGTTGTACAGCCGCGCGGTGGCGACGTTGCCGACGGCGGAATGGCCGCTGCCGAGGCTGGCGAGTTGTCCGCTCTCCAGCGTGCTCCACGACCCGGGCGCGAGGTCGAGCTTCACGCCCACCGCGTAGGCGGAGGCGTCGTAGGTGTCGGTGCCGCCGCCGTCCCAGATCGTCTGGAAGACCGTTGCCGCCGCCGGGGAGAAGGCGTAGGTCGTGTTGCCGGAATTGTACGTGTAGTTGGCGCCGTAAAGCTGCTGGATCGCCGCGATGTCGTTCATCATCGGCCCGACCGGATAGGAACCGGAGGCGACGGTGTAGGCGCTGACCGGCCCGCCGACGTACGAGCGGTACGCCATCACCGTGTATTCCAGCGAATCCTGGCTGGCGCTCATCTCCGGCCAGGTGATCGATCCGTTGGTGTAGCTGTCGTGCGGGTGCTTGAGGCCCAGCGCGTGCCCGGCCTCGTGCAGGACGGTGAGGAAATGGTAGGTGCCGGGCGTCCAGGCGTCGGTGCCGGCGATGTTCCCGAACCACACGTCACCCGCCTTGCCGGTGGTCGCCGGCAGGTAGGCGTAGGAGGTGCTGGGCAGGCTGCTGATGGCGAAGCGCAGGTCGGCCACCGTCGCCGGCTCGGCGGCCGGGGAGATCGTCAGGTTGGAGACGTTGCTCCACAGCGTGACGGCCGAGGTCACCGCCGCCTGCTGTGCGGTGCTGAGCGCCGCGAAGCCGTTGTACGGCTCATCCCCCGGCGCGCTGTAGGCGGACCAGTCGGACCCGGCCGTCGGAAAGCCGTAGGTGACCGCGCCCGACCATTTCGTGCCCAGCAGCAGGGCGTCGATGGCGTTGGCGCCGGTCAGGCCGAAGCCGCCGATGGACGCCGCCATCGCGCCATCGGGCGCCCCGTCCGCTGCGGTGGACGGCGGCAGGCCCATGTCCGTTCCCGCGGTCACGCCTTCCCAGGCGGCACCACCGAACAGCCCCCGTTCGCACAGCCCGCACATGCTCGCCCCCGCACCGCCGTCGCCCTCCGCAGGAATTACCTCCTACGAGCGCGACAATTGTGGCGAAACGGTGCCGGCGATGGAAGGAACCTCCCGCATCCGCTAAAAATATCACAGAGCGGGAGGCGGCCGCGTCAGAGCTTCTGCGGATCGGCGACCTTCTCGCGCAGCAGCACGAACTCCTCGGCGGTGGAGGGGTGCAGCGCGACGGTGCGGTCGAAGTCAGCCTTGGTCGCCCCGCAGTTCAGCGCGATGGCGAGGCCCTGAACGATCTCCGGCGCGTCCATGCCCATCATGTGGCAGCCCAGCACGCGCTGGCTCTCGCCGTCCACCACCAGCTTCATCAGCACCCGCTCCTCGCGGCCGGACAGGGTGTGCTTCATCGGCCGGAAGCCGGTGCGGTAGATGTCGACCTTGGCGTACTTGGCGCGCGCCTCGGCCTCCGTCAGGCCGACGGTGCCCAGCGGCGGCAGCGAGAACACCCCCGTCGGCACGTTGGCGTAACTGATGTTCATGGGGTTGTCGTTGAACAGCGTCTCGGCCAGCGCCCGCCCCTCGGCGATGGCGATGGGGGTCAGCGCCATGCGGTCGGTCACGTCGCCGATGGCGTAGACATTGTCGACGTTGGTGCGCGACCATTCATCGACGCGGATCGCACCGCCCGCGTCCGTCTCGATGCCCAGCTCCTCCAGGCCCAGGTCGCGGGTGTTCGGCCGCCGGCCGGTCGCCGCCATGACGATGCCGGCGGAATGCTCGCGCCCCAGGTGGTCGGTGATGGTGAAGCCGCCCGGCCCCTCCTCCACCTTGACCGGCTTGGTGCGCGCCAGGATCTCGATGCCGCGGTTGCGCAGTTCCTGCGCCAGCGCCACGCGGATGTCGTCATCGAAGCCGTTCAGCAGATCCTCGCCGCGGATCATGATCGTCACCTCGACGCCCATCCCGCGGAAGATGCTGGCGAACTCCACCGCGATGTAGCCGCCGCCGATGATCAGGATAGAGTGCGGCAGGTGGCCGAGGTGCAGCGCCTCGTTGGAGGTGATGGCGTGCTCGATGCCGGGGATCTCCGGCAGCGACGGCCAACCGCCGGTGGCGATCAGGATACTCTTCGCCGTGTAGCGCTTGCCCGCCACCTCCACCGTGTGCCTGTCGATCAGCCGGCCGAAGTGCGGGAGCAGGGTGACGCCCGAGTTTTCCAGCATCTTGATGTAGATGCCGTTGAGCCGGTCGATCTCCTTGTCCTTGTTGGCGATCAGCGTCGGCCAGTCGAACGCGGGCACGTGGCTGTCCCAGCCGTAGCCGCAGGCGTCCTGAAAGGCATCGCGGAACTGGCTGGCGTAGACCAGCAGCTTCTTCGGCACGCAGCCGCGGATGACGCAGGTGCCGCCCACCCGGCTGCCCTCGCAGATCGCCACGCGGGCGCCATAGGACGCGGCGCGCCGGCTGGCCGCCACACCACCCGACCCGGCGCCAATGGTGAACAGGTCGAAATCGAACTCGGCCACGGCCGTCTCTCCATCCCATTCTTCGTTGCCGGCGGAGTCTTCCGCATTCCGCCGGCCCTGTCGAGTGGACAGACAGCCGAAGCGGCGGTTCGTCGCGCAGGACAGGAAAGCAATTGGACGGCTGGCCGGCGCGGCTCAGCGCACCAGGAAACGCTGCAGCAGGACCTGGCGGAGGCGGATGGGCTTCATCTCGCGGTTGACGGCGATGCTGATCTGTTCCTTGACCAGGCGCGTGCCGGCCGGACCGGTCAGTTCCGTGGGGTTCACGTCGATCATGCTGGCGCTCAGCGCGTTGGCGATGCGCGGCGCGTGCATCTCCACCAGCTTGCGGTCGACCTTGGGATCGAATTCCAGCAGGACGCGCAGCTCGACCTGCCGCATCCGGTGCCCGTCGGCCAGCGTGAACTCCATCGGCGGCAACGGCGCCACAGTGCCCATCGCCTGGACCTTCGGCTCCTCCACCACGGGCTTGCCGGCGTGCGCGGTGCCGAACAGGGCCACCCCGCCGCCGCCCAGCGCGGTCAGCAGGCCCAGCGCGCCGACCAGCAGCAGCGCCCCGCGCCTCAGGCTGCGGTCCGAGCCCGTGCCCCCAAGAGTGATCCGCAACGCCATAACACCCAATCCCTTCGCCCCGCCTCCTCTCGCGCACCACGGAAAGAGAAACCCTTCCTTCCCTACGTGCTTTCGGGAGGAAACTCCCGATCGAGGCTTGTGACAATTTAGGGCGCGCATCGCGGTGCGTCAAATATTACATTTTTATACTGTTTCCACAAATCCAAGACTTTGCCAGAAGCCGGACCAATTCAGGTCGTCTTTCGTTCGGAACTGTTTCGATTTTCGTAGCGATTTTACGGAAAATGCTGTGCAACCGGCACGCGCGCATGAGAAAGGCCCCTTTCCCATCGGAAAGGGGCCTTTGCCTCCGCCGCGGGTGGCGGCGATCAGTACGCGTATTCGCCGAACACCGGGTCGACGCTGCCGCCCCACACGCCGTGGTACTTGGCCAGCAACTCGTCGGCCGGCGTCTGCCCGGACTCGGCGATGGTGCGCAGGGTGTCGAGGAAATGGCTCTCGTCATCGCCCCAGTTGTCGTTGCGCTTGCGCCGCACAAGGCCGCCGTGGGCGATCTCCAGCACCCGCAGCGACACCTCGCGCACCGTCTCCGTGCGGAACGGCGTGCGCAGGCCCAGGCGCGGCACGTCGCGGCGCAGGCCCGCACGCTCCTCCGTCGTCCAGTTCTTGACGAGGTCCCAGGCGGCGTCCAGCGCATCCCCGTCGTACAGCAGACCGGTCCACAGCGCCGGCAGCGCGCACAGCCGCCGCCACGGGCCGCCGTCGGCGCCGCGCATCTCCAGGTACTTCTTCAGCCGCACCTCGGGGAAGGAGGTGGTCAGGTGGTCGGCCCAGTCGGTGATCAGCGGCGTCTCGCCCGGCAGGGCCGGCAGCTTGCCGGCCATGAAGTCGCGGAACGACTGGCCGGAGGCGTCGATGTACTGGCCGTCGCGGTAAACGAAGTACATCGGCACGTCGAGCAGGTAGTCGACGTAGCGGTCGAAGCTGAAGCCGTCCTCGAAGACGAACGGCAGGTCGCCGGTGCGGTCGGGATCGGTGTCGGTCCAGATGTGGCTGCGGAACGACTGGAAGCCGTTCGGCTTGCCTTCGGTGAAGGGGGAGTTGGCGAAGAGCGCCGTGGCGATCGGCTGCAAGGCCAGCGAGACGCGGAACTTCTTCACCATGTCCGCTTCGGAAGCGAAGTCCAGGTTGACCTGCACGGTGCAGGTCCGCGTCATCATGTCGATGCCCAGGTTGCCGCGCTTGGGCATGTAGTCGCGCATGATGCGGTAGCGGCCCTTGGGCATCCAGGGGATGTCCTCGCGCCGCCACTTCGGCTGGAAGCCCAGCCCGACCATGGCGATGCCCAGCTCGCCGCCGACCTCCTTCACCTGGCGCAGGTGGCTCTGCACCTCGGCGCAGGTCTGGTGCAGGGTCTGCACGGCGGCCCCGGACAGCTCGACTTGGCCGCCCGGCTCCAGCGTGATGTTGGCGCCGTCGGCCTGGGTCAGCGCGATGATGTTGCCACCCTCGCGCACCGGTTCCCAGCCGAAGCGCTGCATGCGGCTCAGCAGCTCGCCGATGCCGTCCGGCCCCTCGTAGGGCAGCGGGCGCAGGTCGGAGACGCGGTAGGCGAACTTCTCGTGCTCGGTGCCGATGCGCCAGGCCTCGGCCGGCTTGTTGCCGGACTCCAGATAGGCGACCAGTTGCCGACGGTCGGTGATCGGCTCGCCTTGCGTGGACGGAGGTGCGGACATGGCGTCTCTCGGGCTACGGGAAATCAGGACGGCGGTCGCGGCGCCTCGTCCGCCGCGCGGAACGGTGGCCGGGCATCGCCGCCGGCCGCCGTCCAGTCGCCCACCAGGGCCTGCCAGCAGGCGAGCGCGGCGAACACCGCCGTATCGGCCCTGAGAACGCGGGGGCCAAGGCCGACCGGAACAACAAAGGGGAGTTTGCTCAAATCGTCAAGTTCCGACTTGGCGAAGCCGCCCTCCGGCCCCACCAGAAAGGCCGCCGGACGGCCGGCAAAGGCCCGCACCGCCTCGGCGATCGGCCGGGCCGAGCCGCTTTCCGCGCACAGGAACAGCACGCGCTCCGCCGGCCAGTCGGCCAGAGCCTTGTGCAGTTGCACGGGTTCCGGCATGTCCGGCACGCTCAGGCGCTCGCACTGCTCGGCCGCCTCGACGGCGTTGGCGCGCAGGCGGTCCATGTTGACGCGGTGCGGATCGGTGTGGCGGGTGAACACCGGCCAGATGCGCGACGCGCCCAGCTCGCTGGCCTTCTCCGCCACGGTGTCGATGCGGCCGCGCTTGATCGGCGCGAACAGCAGCCAAAGGTCCGGCCCCTCTTGCTGCGCCCGGCGTTGCTCCTGCACCGTGAGCGAGCACCAACCCTTGCCGAATCCGTCGATGACCGCCAGCCATTCGCCGTCCGTGCCGTTGAACACGGCGACCGGATCACCTCGGTCCAGCCGCAGCACGTGGCGCAGGTAGTGCGCCCGCTCGTGATCGAGCCCGACCGCCTGACCCTCGGCCAGCGGGCTGTCGACGTGGAGACGGGTCTTGGGCGTGTCCTGCATGGCGAATTCCTGGTCGGCGAGCCTTGTGCTCCGGGTGCCGACTATAATGGGAAACGCCGGCGGATCGCGAGAAGGCCAACCACCGCCACCGCCGAAAAACCGGCCCCCGCCAGGAAGGTCGCGGCCGGCCCGACGGTCGCCCACAGGGCGCCGGCCAGCACGCTGGCGACCAGCAGCGCGACACCCGTCATCAGGTGGAACAGGCCGAAGGCGGTGCCGCGCAGGTCGGCCGGCGCGGCGTCGGCGACCATGGCAGCAAGCAGCCCCTGCGTCATTCCCATGTGCAGCCCCCACAGGCCCGCTCCGGCCAGCACCAGCACCGGCCCGGCGGCGAACGCCAGCACGAGGTCGCTCGCCACCAGCACGGCGAAGCCGGCCATCAGCAGCCCGCCGCGCCCGATCCGGCCACCCCCAAGATGATCGGACAGCGCCCCCACCGGGTAGGACGACAGCGCGTAGACCACGTTCATCACCACCAGGACCACCGGCACCCAGGCGATGCCCATGCCCACGTCCTGCGCGCGCAGCAGCAGGAACGCCTCGGAAAAGCGCGCCAGCGTCATCACCGTCGCCACCGCCACCAGCGCCCAGAAGCCGCGCTCGAAGCGCGACAGCCCGCGCAGCGACGGGGCCGGCCGTTGCGGCCGGTTCGCCGCGGTGCCGGGCGCGTCGCGCACGCCCAGCGCCAGCACCGCCACCGCGACGAAGGCCGGCACCACCGCCACCCAGAACACCATCCGGACGTCGCCCGCCGTCAGCGCCATCAGCAGAATGGCGACCAGCGGCCCCAGCACCGCGCCGATGGTGTCCAGCGCCTGACGAAGCCCGTAAGCCGCGCCGCGCAGCCCCGGCGGCGTGATGTCGGCGACCAGCGCGTCGCGCGGCGCGCCGCGAATGCCCTTGCCGACGCGGTCGATGAGCCGTGCCGCCAGCACCGTGGCGGCGGATCCGGCCAGCGGGAACATCGGCTTGGTCAGCGCCGCCAGCCCATAGCCGGCCAGCGCCAGCGCCTTGCGCTTGCCCAGCCGGTCGCTGAGCGTGCCGGAGAAGATCTTGACGATGGAGGCGGTCGCCTCCCCCACCCCCTCGATGATGCCGACGGACAGCGCGCTCACCCCCAGCACCGTCACCAGGAAGACCGGGAGCAGGCTGTGGATCATCTCCGACGACAGGTCCATGCACAGGCTGACCAGCCCCAGCGCCCACACGCCAGGCGGCAGGCGGGCCTTGGCCGGGGATGCTTCGGCGGTGGGGCTTTCCGTGATTCGCTGGTCCATGACGGCGACGTTAGGGGGCCGTCCCTGCCCCGGCAAGGGCTTTTCCCGGCCGCGCGCTTGCCCGTGCGGCGGCGGGCCGGTACCTTGCGCAACCCCACCGCACTTCCTGGCGAGACCCGACCATGGACCGCTCATCCGCGCCGACCGAGGGCGGCTTCACCGACATCCGTGCCGACGGCTGGATCGACCGCTACACGCCTGCCCCCGTGCGCCCGTACCTGAGGCTGGCCCGGCTGGACCGCCCGATCGGCACGTGGCTGCTGCTGTTCCCCTGCTGGTGGAGCACGGCGCTGGCCTCGCCCGGCCTGCCGGACTGGCGGCTGATGCTGCTGTTCGCCATCGGCGCCGTGGTGATGCGCGGGGCCGGCTGCACCGTCAACGACATCCTCGACCGCGATTTCGACGCCCGTGTCGAGCGCACCCGCGCGCGCCCTATCCCCAGCGGGCAGGTCAGCGTGAAGCAGGCGCTGGCCTTCCTGGCGCTGCAGCTCCTGATCGGCCTCATCGTGCTGTTGCAGTTCAACACGACGACCATCCTGCTGGGCGTGCTGTCGCTGGTGCTTGTGTTCACCTACCCGCTGATGAAGCGCATCACGTGGTGGCCGCAGGCGTTCCTGGGCCTCGCCTTCAACTGGGGGGCGCTGGTCGGGTGGACGGCGGTGCGCGGCGAACTGGAGTGGCCGGCGCTGGTGCTGTATGCCGCCGGCATCGTCTGGACGCTGGGCTACGACACCATCTACGCCCACCAGGACAAGGAGGACGACGCCCGCATCGGGGTCAAATCCACGGCGCTGCGCCTGGGCGACCAGAGCAAGATCTGGATCTACGCCTTCTACACCCTCACCTTCGTGGGGATCGGCGCGGCCGGCGGGCTGGCGGGGTTGGGGACGTGGTTCCGGCCGGTGCTGATGCTGGCCACGCTGCAACTGGCGTGGCAGGTCGCGACCTGGATCCCGGACGACCAGAACGACTGTCTGGCAAAGTTCAAGTCCAACCGCTGGTTCGGCTGGCTGGTGCTGGCGGCGATCGTCGCCGGGCGGGTCGCTTAAGGGGGGTCAGCGCTCGCTGCTGGCCACTTCGGTGGCCGGGGCGCCGCCGGGCTTGCGGGCCGGCAGGAGGGTGCGCAGCGAGTCGACGCCCGCCACCGCGATGGCCGGAGTGGACGGCTTGCGGCGCGGCGTGATGCTCAGCGGAGCGGTGTCGTTCTGGGCCACCGTGGTGAGCAGCGCCGACGGCTTGTGGGCCGGGCGCACGGTCGGAGTCACGCGGGGAGCTTCCAGTTGCGCGGTCTGCAGGCGGACGGTGGCGCGCGCGGCGCGGCCAGCCGGGGCGACGACCACGCGCGGCTGCGGATCCACGGTCTGCGGCCGGGCGCCGTCCGGCAGGATGAAGCCGTAGGTCGCGTAGGAGCGCATGCCGAGGGTATCGCCCGGTTCGTGCCAGACGCGGACAGCGGACCAGTCGTTGTGCGCCGACACGTCGACCACGCGCATGGCACGGCGCAGGCCGCGACCGCCCAGCCAGGAGTGGTCGACCTCAATGGTGCGGCGATCGACGATGCGGGAAACCAGGGAGACGTGGCCGCGGTTCAGCCGACCGGAGCGCTTGAACACCAGGACCGAGCCGACGGCGGGCTGCAACGACTGCGCATAGCGCCCGGATGCGTGTGCCCACCAGGTCCAGGCATCGCCCTGGATGGTGAAGTCGGAGATGGAGCGGACGACGCGGACGCAGTCCTCGGCCTGGGCGGCGGCGGGAATCATGGCGGGAGCAAAGGCCACGAACGCAGCGAGCGAAAGACGGGCACCCATCGTTCCCAACCGCATGACGCCCCCTCACCAAATTGTTATCCCCTGTTGCCGAGGTAACACAGGCCGCAGGGTGAGTCTACCCTGTTTGAATTATGTAACCGAAAGCGGCTGTGGATAAGCGTACCCTGCCGAACCGCCAAAGGAACGACATAGGCCCATGACCGCCCTGCAAATCCACGCAAATCCAGCGGATTTCGTTCGCCAAAACACACTGGTGACGACCGCGCCGCTGCTGCCCGAAGTGCGCCTGCACCTGGCCACGGAAGTGACCCCGCTGTGGGAGGCGACTGAGGAAACCCTGCGAAAAACCAACCTTCCGCCGCCGTACTGGGCTTTCGCCTGGCCGGGCGGACGGGCCGTGGCACGGTTCGTGCTTGACCAACCGGAGCTGGTGCGCGGGCGGAGCGTCCTGGACTTTGCCGCCGGCACCGGCTGCGTTGGCATCGCCGCCGCCCTGGCCGGGGCGGCGGCGGTGCGGGCCTGCGACATCGACGCCTTCTCCCTTGCGGCGATTCGCCTCAACGCCGAGGCCAACGGCGTGGCCCTGGAGGTGGAGGGCGAGGACCTCGTGGGCCTGCCGCTGCCCGGAGTCGACGTCGTGCTGGCCGGCGACGTCTGCTACGAGCGCCCGATGGCCGAGCGCGTCACCGCGTGGCTGCGCACGCTGGCCGCCGCCGGGACGACGGTGGTGCTGGGCGATCCCGGCCGCGCCTACGTGCCGAAGGAAGGGCTGGAGTTCCTCGCCCGCTACGCCGTGCCGACGTCGCTGGACCTGGAAGACCGCGAGGTGCGCGACACCACCGTGTGGCGCCTGCTGCCCGATTAGCGTTTCGGCCGCCCCACGTAGCGGCCGGTGCGGTTGCGGTAGTAGCGGTAGACCTCGCCGTGGATCAGCACCAGGTGGTCCTCGCGGATCTTCACCCAGCGGTGCAGCAGCAACGCCAGCACGGCCAACTGGATGAGCCCGGCGACGGTCGGCCACAGCAGCGTGTAGCCGAGCATCGCCGCCAGATAGCCCAGGATATGCGGGTTGCGGCTGTAGCGGTATGGCCCGCCGGCCGCGTGCGCGCCGGCGCGGCGTCCGTGCCGGCGCACGGCGTGCGCGTGCGCCGTGGCCGCGAACACCGTCACCGCGAGCCCGAGGACCCCGACGGTGAGGCCCAGCACCGCCGGCGCCGCCGCCTCGGCGAACGCGGCGATGTAGGCGGTGCGCAGGATCGCGTCGAAGCAGAACAGCGCGATCAACTGCACCAGCGTGCCGGGCTTCAGCGCCCCCTCGGCCACGAAGTCGGCGCGCACGTGCTTCAGAACCTGCACGCCGGCCAGGGCGAACAGCGTGCCGATGACCAGGGCTACGGTGGCTTCCTGAAGGTGTTCCACGCGCCGGGGCTCAGAGGCCGCGAACCGGCGCGCCGAGTCCCGCGTCGATGGACGGGTGCGACTCCACGAAGGCCGGCAACGCCTCGCAGGCCGCCGAAAGGCGATCCAGGTTCGGGTAGCGTCCCGGCGGCAGCAGGTCGTCGGGTGCCGTGCGGACATAGCCGGCCATCGCCGCCACGGTGACGTCGGCCTGGCTGAAGCGGGCGCCGAGCAGCCATGGCGACGGTGCCACGGCGTCGAGCGCCCTGAGCGCCGTCTCCGCCTGCACGCGACAGCGCTCGGCCCACGGCTGGTACTGCCGATCCGGCGGGCGGCGCAGGCGCTCATAGGCCACCAGCATCGCCTTGTCGATGGCGCCGGTCGCCAGCGCCACGAGTCGCAGGCATTGCCGGCGCTCCGCCCCGGCGGGGGGCGTCAGCGCCCGCTCCGGCCCGACCAGCGAGTCCAGATGGTCGAGGATGGCGGCGCTGTCGATCAGCACCTCCCCGTCGTCGAGCACCAGCGACGGCACGCGGCCCAGCGGGTTGATCCGCCGCATCTCCTCGGCGTCGGAGAAGACGGAGAGCGGACGCCGCTCGAACGGCAGGCCGTAATGGCGCAGCGTCACCGCCACGCGGCGGACGTAGGGCGAATCCAATTGCCCAACGAGAATCATCGGCGGCCTCCAGCGGCGCGGGGTGCGGACATCCCTCACGATGCGACCGACCGCCAACGGACGCAAGCCCACACACCCCTTGACGCCGGGCGCGCGCGGCCGATGCTTACGGCCTCGCTTCGCAACACGGATCCGTTCCCATGCCCTACACCTCCCTGCGCGACTTCATGGACCGGCTGCAGGCCGCCGGGCGGCTGGTGGTGGTGAAGGAGCCGGTGTCCAGCGTGCTGGAGATGACCGAGATCCAGACCCGCCTGCTGGCCGAGGGCGGGCCGGCGGTGCTGTTCGAGAACGTCGTCAAGGCGGACGGCACCCGCTCCGACATGCCGGTGCTGGTCAACCTGTTCGGCACGGTGGAGCGCGTCGCCTGGGGCATGGACCGCGAGCCGCACGAGCTGCGCGCGGTGGGCGAGACGCTGGCCTTCCTCAAGCAGCCGGAGCCGCCCGGCGGCTTCCGCGAGGCGCTGGAGCTGATCCCGCTCGCCAAGACCGTGCTGTCGATGAAGCCGAAGACGGTCGGCTCGGCACCGTGCCAGGAGGTGGTGCTGACCGGCGACGCCATCGACCTCGGCCGCCTGCCGGTGCAGAGCTGCTGGCCGGGGGAGCCGGCGCCGCTCATCACCTGGCCGCTGGTGGTCACCAAGGGGCCGACGGGCAAGCGCGAGGACGACTTCAACCTGGGCATCTACCGCATGCAGGTGCTGGGGCGGAACAAGGCCATCATGCGCTGGCTGAAGCACCGCGGCGGCGCCCAGCATTACCGCCGCTGGCAGGCATCGGGGAAGACGGAGCCGCTGCCCTGCGCCGTGGTCCTGGGGGCCGATCCCGGCACCATCCTGGCCGCCGTCACGCCGGTGCCCGACACGCTGTCGGAATACCAGTTCGCCGGCCTGCTGCGCGGCAAGAAGGTGGAGCTGGTGGACTGCAAGACGGTGCCGCTGAAGGTCCCGGCGCAGGCCGAGATCGTGCTGGAGGGGTACGTCAGCCTGGACGAATACGCCGACGAAGGGCCGTACGGCGACCACACCGGCTATTACAACTCGGTCGAGCCGTTCCCGGTGTTCACCATCACCGCCATGACGATGCGGCGCACGCCCATCTACCTGTCGACCTTCACCGGCCGCCCGCCCGACGAGCCCTCGGTGCTGGGCGAGGCGCTGAACGAGGTGTTCATCCCGCTGCTGACCCAGCAGTTCCCGGAGATCGTCGACTTCTGGCTGCCGCCCGAGGGCTGCTCGTACCGCATCGCGGTCGTCAGCATGAAGAAGGCGTATCCGGGCCACGCCAAGCGCGTGATGATGGGCGTGTGGTCGTTCCTGCGCCAGTTCATGTACACGAAATGGGTGATCGTCGTGGACGACGACATCGACGCGCGGAACTGGAAGGACGTCATGTGGGCGATGAGCACCCGCATGGACCCGGCCCGCGACATCACCGTGATCGAGGGCACGCCCATCGACTACCTGGACTTCGCCAGCCCGGAATCGGGCCTGGGCGGCAAGGTCGGCCTGGACGCCACCAACAAATGGCCGCCGGAAACCAAGCGCGAGTGGGGCCAGAAGATCCGCATGGACGATGCGGTGGTCGAGGAGGTCACCCGCAAATGGGCCAGCTACGGCCTGCCGGGCAGCGGCACGCCGATCTGGAAATAGCAGTCCATAGTCCCTCCCCCTGCGCCGCAGGGGGAGGGAGTAAATCTCACCGCCGCTCGCCGGAGCGCAGAACGTCGGTCGACGCCCGCATGGTGAGGTCGAGCATGCGGGAGCCGACGTCCATCCAGGCGCGCGACGCCTCGTTCAGAAAGCGGCGCTGCTCCTCGGCGACCTGCTGCGGGCCGCTGCAGCGGGCCAGCCGCGCGAACGCCTCGGCACCGGCGCGTGTGGTGCGGTTCACGTACTCCATCCACACCGCCCCCGCCTCGCCGGCGGTGCGGGCGGCGACGGTCGGCACGGCGGCCAGCGCCTGGAACTGCTCCATCACCGGCGGCGCCGTCTGTGAAACGGTCCGGGAAGCCATGCCGGCGGCATGCCGCAATCCCTGCCGCGTGGCGTCGATGCCGGCGTTCGCGGTGGCGGCGCCGGTCTCCACCATGCGCGACTCCGCCCGGATGATCCGCTCGGCCGGACGGGCCATCGCCTCCACCGCCTCGCGTTCGCGCCTGGCCTCGGCGCGGCGCTGCTCGGCCTCCTCGCGCTTGGCGTCCTCGATGCGGGCGCGGCCCGCCTCGATCTTCTCGGTGACGGCCTGCGCCTCCTCGTCGCTCAACGCCTTGCGGACGGCGGGCAGCAACTCCTTGCGCTCGTCGCGCACGTGCTGCTGGAAGACCTTGCGCAACTCGGCCAGCTTGCGGGCAAAGTCCTCGCCCTCCTTCGGCATCTTCTCCAGCTCGGCGAGCAGCGCCTTGGCCTCGCGGTTGTCGTTGATCGCCTCCTGGACGAGGTCCTTGGTCTCCTTGTGCTTGCGCAGCACCGGGAACAGGTGCCGTTCCTCAAGCTGCGACTGGACTTCCAATTCCTCCTTCAGGTCCGCGAGCAGCTTTTCGCGCGTCTTCACCGCACCGTCGGAGGTGTCGGCCAGCTTGGCGAACAGCTCGTTCGCCTTGGCGGGACCGCTTTGGATCAGTTGGGCCAGCGTCATCGGTCGTGTTCCCTGCGTGTGTCTGTTGTTGATGCGGTCTGTTTGCTTGCTTCGCCGCAACGCCATGCTGCACTGCGGCATAAGCGGCAACCGCTGGACCTGCCGATAGTTCCGCGTCTGGCCTGCACCCGACGTACAATATCGTTGGGAGAAGACGCCATGCGCCGTGTTCACCGTCCGGAAGCCCTTCACCGCCGGAGACGACGATGCCCCGCACGCCAGCCCCCCGCACGCCCGCACAGCGCCTGAGCACCGTCCGGCTCACCTTCCGTCCGTATGAAGAGGTGGCGGCGGACCTGGAGAAGCCGATCGGCGCCAACCTTTCGGCGATCGAACGGATCGGCCGCACCCTCTTCACCGCGTCGGACGAGGGAGCCCGCATCGAGCGGCTGACGACGCACGACGGCGCCACCTTCGGCGAGCACGCCAGCGCCGTACTGAACGATTTCTTCAGGCTGCCGGCCGGGGCGGAGGGAGAGGCGGACATCGAGGGACTGTGCGTGGACCGGGACTCCAGGGGCGGCTGGCTGTGGGTGGTGGGCTCGCACAGCCTGACGCGCAGCAAGCCGAAGCCCGACGAGGACGACGCCTCGGCCTGCCTGGACCGGCTGACCGAGGTGCGGCGCGACGCCAACCGCTACCTGCTCGGCCGCATCCCGCTGGTGGAGACCGCCGACGGCCTGTTCGAGCCGGTCCGTACGGATGGCGAGCGCACCGCCGCCTGCCTGAAGATGGGGCGCAAGCACAACGCGCTGGCCAAGCGGCTGCGCCGCGACGATCACATCGGCCGCTTCATCGACGTGCCGGCCAAGGAGAACGGTTTCGACGTCGAGGGCATCGCGGCGCGCGGGGAACGGGTCTTCCTCGGCCTGCGCGGGCCGGTCCTGCGCGGCTGGGCCTGCATCCTGGAACTGACGGTCCGTCAGCCCAAGCGACGCCGGCTGCGCTTGGGCGATGCCGGCCCGGACAAGGAGCCCTACCGCAAACACTTCGTCGACCTGGACGGGCTGGGCGTGCGCGAACTGGCCATCGACGGCGACGACCTGCTGATCCTCGCCGGGCCGACCATGGACCTGGACGGGCCGGTCCGCGTCTACCGCTGGGCCGGCGCGCTGGCCAGCGACGAGGGGCAGGTGGTGCCGCGCGACCGCCTCACCCGCCTGCTCGACCTGCCGTTCGGCGTCGGCTGCGATCACGCCGAGGGCATCGCGCGGCTGGAACGGCCGGGGGCGGCGGCGCTGCTGATGGTGGCCTACGACTCGCCCGCCCCCCAACGCCGGCACGACGGCGGGACCACTGTGGACGCCGACCTGTTCGAATTGCCGAAGCCATAATTGTTCTTCTGGATGCAACTGTTTATGCGTAACACGCGCATTTATCCCTCCGTGTGAAACTGGTTTAATGGCCTCAACAAGCCACCGACACCGGATATGGAGAGCGCCATGATCGACACGACCCGCACCGCCCCGTTCGCCGCCTTCGCCCTGCGCGTCAGCCTCGGCGTCCTGTTCCTCGCCCACGCCTGCCTGAAGATCTTCGTCTTCACCGTGCCGGGCACCGTCAGCTTCTTCGAATCGATCGGCTACCCGGGCTTCTTCGCCTACCTCGTGATCCTCGCCGAACTGGGCGGCGGCCTGCTGCTGGTTCTCGGCACCTACACCTCCCTGGTGGCGCTGGCCTTGGTGCCGGTGATGATCGGCGCCATGCTCCAGCACGTCGGCAACGGCTGGCTGTTCTCCGCGCCGGGCGGCGGCTGGGAGTTCCCGGCCTTCTGGACGGTGCTGCTGGGCGTGCAGGCCCTGCTGGGCGACGGCGCCTTCGCGTTGAAGCTGCCGGTCCCCGGCCTGACGGCGCGCCGCGCGCTGTGACGTCCGCGCAACCCTGACGCTTCGTACACGAAGGTTTCCGCAAAGGCGACGCGCGGGTAGGCTCCAGCCCCCGCGCGCCGCCTTTGCGTTTTGTTCAGGAACCCCATGCAGCCCCCCAAGCCGCCGGTCAGCCTGCTCGTTGCCGCCACCGCCACCGGGCCGCTGGCGCTCAACGTCTTCGTGCCGTCGATGCCGGCCCTGCCGGCCGCCTTCGGCACCGGGCACGCCACGGTGCAGCTCACCCTGTCGCTCTATCTGGTGGGCGTGGCGGTGGGGCAGCTCGCCTACGGGCCGCTGTCCGACCGCTTCGGACGGCGGCCGGTGCTGCTGGGCGGGCTCGGCCTCTACGTGCTGGCCAGCATCGCCTGCGCGCTGGCGCCCAGCATCGGCCTGCTGATCCTCGGCCGCGTCGCGCAGGCGCTGGGGGGCTGTGCCGGCATGGTGATCGGCCGCGCCGTCGTGCGCGACGCCTGGGACCGCGACGAGGCGACGCGCGTGCTGGCGCTGGTCATCGCCGGCATGGCCCTGGCCCCCATGATCGGGCCGGTGCTGGGCGGCTTCCTCGACGAATGGGCGGGCTGGCGGGCCGGCTTTGTCCTGCTGGTGGGCTTCGGCGCGGTCGTCCTGCTGGCCGGCCTGCGCGCCCTGCCGGAGACGCACCGCGACCGCACCCCCTTCCCCGGCCCGGCGGCGCTCGTGGCCGCCTACCGCGCGCTGGGGTCCAAGCCGCTGTTCCTCGGCAACGCGCTGGCGACCGCGACGGCGACCGCCGCCTTCTTCGCCTTCCTGTCCGGGGCGCCGCACGCGATGGTGGAGATCCTCGGCCGCACGCCCAGCGAGTACGGACTCTACTTCGTCCTGCTGTCGGTCGGCTACATGGCGGGCAACGTCATCGTCTCGCGACTCGCCCACCGGGTGGCACCGCAATCGCTGGTGCTGGCCGGGCTGGGGCTGTCGCTCGTCGGGCCGCTGGTCCTGCTGGGCTTCGTGCTGGCCGGGGTCTTCACGCCGGTCACGCTGTTCCTGCCCATCATCCTGATGACCTTCGGCAACGGCCTGAGCTTCCCGCCGGCCATGACGCTGGCCATCGGCGTGGAGCCGCGGCTGGCCGGCACCGCGTCGGGCCTTCTGGGCTTCCTGCAGATGGGCTTCGGCGCCGTCGCGGCGGCGCTCGTGGGTGCCCTGAAGGCGTGGGAGCCGATGACCATGGTTCTGGTCATGATCGTCGCCAACCTGCTGGCGCTGGCCGCCTTCGAGTACGCCCGGCGCCCGCCCCGGCCGCGAACGGCCTGAAGCTTTTTCCCTTCCTCTTCTGCCGGGCCGCCCCATTTGCTAGACACGTGGGAGACCCTTCGGAGACACGCATGCCCGCCCCAAGCACCAGCCAGACCGAGTTGCTGAACCTTCTGGAAGACCTGATCCGCAAGGCGCGGGCATCCGGCGCCGACGCGGCCGACGCGGTGCTGTTCGATTCCGCCTCGCTGTCGCTGTCGCAGCGCCTGGGCAAGCCGGAACGGCTGGAGCGCTCGGAATCCGGCGACCTCGGCCTGCGCGTCTTCGTCGGAAAGCGGCAGGCCATCGTCTCCTCCACCGACCGCAGCCGGCAGGCGCTGGACGAATTGGTGGAGCGCGCCGTCGCCATGGCCCGCGTGGTGCCGGAGGATCCCTTCGCCGGCCTCGCCGACCCCGAGCTGCTGGCCCGCACGTGGCCCGACCTCGACACCTGCGATCCTGAGGAGCCGGCGTCCGAGCTGCTGATCGAGCAGGCCCGCGCGGCGGAGGAGGCGGCGCTCGCCGTCGACGGCGTCACCAATTCCGAAGGGGCCGATGCCGGGTGGAGCCGGTCCAACATCGCCATCGCCGCGTCCAACGGCTTCGCCGGCGGCTACGCGGTGTCGCGCCGCTCGCTGTCCGTCTCGGTGCTGGCCGGCACCGGCACGGGGATGGAGCGCGACTACGAGTACGATTCGAAGGTCTACGGCGGCGACCTGCGCGCCGTCGCCGAGATCGGCCGCGAAGCCGGCGAGCGCGCCGTGCGCCGCCTGAACCCGCGCAAGGTGAAGAGCCAGAAGGTGCCGGTCGTCTACGACCCGCGCGTGTCGCGCGGCATGATCGGCCACCTCACCGGTGGCATCAGCGGCCCGTCGGTGGCGCGCGGCACCAGCTTCCTGAAGGACAAGCTGGGCCAGGTGATCTTCCCCGCGGCGATCAACATCATCGACGACCCGTTCGTGCGCCGCGGCCTGCGCTCCCGCCCCTTCGACGCCGAGGGTGTCACGGTGGAGAAGCGGACGATCATCGAGGACGGGCGGCTGACCACCTGGCTGCTCGACCTGCGCTCGGCGCGCCAGCTCGGCCTGAAGACGACCGGCCACGCCTCGCGCGGCACCTCCGGCCCGCCGGGCCCGGCGCCGTCCAACATCTACATGGCGGCCGGCACGCGCTCGCGCGAGGACATCATCGGTGAGATCAAGGACGGCCTGTACGTGACCGAGCTGATGGGCTCCGGCGTCAACGGCGTGACCGGCGACTACAGCCGGGGTGCCAGCGGCTTCTGGATCGAGAACGGCCGGCTCGCCTACCCCGTCAGCGAGCTGACGGTGGCCGGCAACCTGAAGGACATGTTCCTCAACATGGAAGCCGCGAGCGACCTGGAGTTGCGCTTCGGCATGGACGCGCCGACGCTGCGCATCGACGGCATGACCGTCGCCGGCATGTAGTGCGCCCGCACGGCGCCGCGCCTTGTGCCGGCGCCGTTCCCGCGCAAAACGAAGTGGCAGGGTTGGAACGCTTCGGCTATATGTCGCAAGCGAACGTTTCGATATGTATTTTCGCCAACCCGAGGCATGGTGATGGCCCAAGCGGTTTGGGGACGGCGCGCGCTTGCGATTCTGTCCATCCTCTTCTGGGCCGTGCTGACGGGTGGGTCGCTGACCTACAACCTGAGCCTGCTCGATCATCAGGCGGCCGACAACGCGCTGGCGCGCGGGCGCATGCTGTTCAAGATGATCGAGACGACGCGCCTGTGGAACGCCGAGCGCAACGGCGTCTACGCCGCGGTGTCGGCGCACACGCCGCCCAACCCGCTGCTGGAAGACCCCGACCGCGACGTCGTCATCAACGGCGAACCCTACACCAAGGTCAACCCCGCCTACATGACGCGCCAGATCGCCGAGCTGGTGCGCAAGGACGCTGGCGTCACCTTCAACATCACCAGCCTGACCCCCATCAACCCGAACAACCGGGCCGACGACTGGGAGCGGGTGGTGCTGAAGTCGTTCGAATCCGGCCGGCGGGAAGTGCTGGAGCGGGTCGAGCTGCCGGACGGCCCCGCCTACCGCTACATGGCGGCGCTGGTGACGGTGGAGCCGTGCCTGGGCTGCCACGCCAAGCAGGGCTATCAGGTCGGCGACATCCGCGGCGGCATCAGCGTCACCATCCCCGGCCCCTTCGTGCTGGAGGAAATCGCGCCGCAGACGCGCCAGACCATCGTGCTGCACGGCGCGGTGTTCCTGGTGCTCTCCGCCCTCAGCCTGCTCTTCCTCAACCGACTCGCCAGCGCCTGGGAGGGGCTGGAGGGCATGGTCGCCGCGCGCACCGCCGAGCTGCGCCGCGCCAACGAGGCGCTGGAGCGCATTGCGCTCTACGACCAGCTCACCGGCCTGTGCAGCCGCACGCTGTGCGAGGAACGGCTGAAGCGCGCCCTCCAGCGCGCCGAACGGCACGGCAACTTCGTCTCCCTCACCTACATCGACCTGAACGGCTTCAAGCCGATCAACGACACCTATGGGCACCAGGCCGGCGACGTGGTGCTGCAGATCACCGGCCAGCGCATGCTGGCGGCGGTGCGCAAGGTGGACACGGTGGCCCGCCTGGGCGGCGACGAGTTCGTCATCATCATGGAGGACGTGGCGGGCCGCGACGACTGCATCCGCGCGGTGGAGCGCACGCTCGCCCGCATCGCCCAGCCGGTGGCGCTGCCCGACGGCACGCAGGTGGTGGTGCACGCCAGCGCCGGCACCGCCTTCTTCCCCACCGACGCCGAGACCCCGGAAGCGCTGATCGCCGCCGCCGACGCGGCGATGTACCGCGCCAAGAACGAACAGCACGCCGCCCCCGACACCTGCCGCCACGTGGTCGCCGACAGCGACCTGGAACTGGTGCCGCTGACCGGATCGTGACGGCGCTCAGCGCACCACGCCGCGGACGACGTCGCGGATCAGGCCGTTCACCGCGTCCAGGATCAGCAGGTCGGCGCCCAGGACGATGCACTCCAGGCCGCCCGCGCAGTACGGCAACTGCGCGACCAGTGCGGCGGGCGCCTGCTTCCTGGCGATGCCCGGCGGCAGAGGCTTGCCGCGCGCCACGTTCCTGGCGATCCCCGGCGGCAGGGGTGACACGCCGACCGGGTTGGCGGTGAAGTAGTTCTGGATCAGCGTGCGGTCGCCGGTGCGGACGGTCACCGCCGCGTCGCCGCCCTTGTCCTTGCCGCCCTTCTCCTTGCCGCCCTTGTCGTGGCCGGCATGCCCGCCGCCGTGCTCCGCGGCGTGTCCGTGGCCGCCCTTCTCGGCAAAGGCCGGAGTCGCCCCCAGCGCCAGCAGCAAGACAGCCGCCATCAGCCCGCCCTTGTCGAACCGCAACATCTCCGTCCCCTTGCCTCCCGGCTGTCTGCACGCCGAGTGGGCGTGCCGGCGGTGCAGGCTGTCCAGCACCCTGTTCGGCATCACGCGCCGCCTTCGGCCGTGGCGACTTGCAGGCTCTCCAAAAACCGCTCCTCCTCGCGGTCGATCTCCGCGAACTCCTTATCGCGAATATGCCGCCAACTGGCCATGAGCGCCTCGTTCCCCAAGATGGAAGAGCTTGCCATCAGCACTGCAAGGTATTCAGACGCCGCCGTCCCAAGGGAATCCGAGAGCCCGGAAATCAGAAAGGCCCCGCAATTGCATATCAAAAGCACACCAACCCTCTCGAGTTGCGGCCTCCTGACCCAGTACTTGTCAGCGACAACGCGTCTGCGATAAACATATGGCGCGATCGGATCCCCTTCGGCGGGCTTATACTCCTCAAGGGACAGGAACTTGTTCATATTTCTAATGATCAAAATGTTTCCACGCAGATCAAGAACATTTATGCAGATCGCCACGATGCAAAATACCTGGACATTATCAACGACAAATCCCATCATTACAAACCCCAGCGCCAACCCAATTGACAGAAGCGGGATGTAGTTCGCACCCTCCAAATCCCGAACTTGCATCGGTATCTTCGCCTTCAGATAAATTTCGAGGAGTATGTTGTACTCGTTCTTTACCGCACCGCGATACCGCACGTACCAAACAACAGTAACAACAGACAAAATCACCACATACCCTTTGTCATATATGAAAACCCAGGCAAAGTTAGTTATTTGCTGAATGAGCCATCCACCGCGCGCAACATCTATACCACTCTTGATCACCCAACCAAAGTACTCTCCGATTTCTAGCTTGACGTTTACTATTATAGAAAACGATATTATTCCAAATATCACATCACTTACGTCGATTAATTTCAGAAGCCATCTTTCTGCTCGGCCACCACCTCCAAAAACAGCACCAATCATATTCGCCTCACAACTCATGTTTTCTACCGGATGCCACGCAGCGTGCGCACGGCCATCCGAATCTCGATCTTTATAAGAGAAAAGTATACCACCGGCCGACATGCGCTTCCATAATCGTATATGATTGCTTCGCGAAGCACCGCCCCAGATCTCCGTCGGATCTCCGGACGGGTCACCTCATGCCCGGTCCCCCAGTCGAAACCGTTCGGCAGGCCCTCGCCCTGCCGGCCGACAATCCCCTGAATCCCGACGCTTCGATTTCAGGCACAGCCCATGCTAAGGTGCCGGCCCGTGCGGGGAGGGTCCCGCGGCGGGTCCGGGTTCCCTTTCTTGTTCCGATGCGCATGCTCCAGTCCCTCTACCGCGGCCTGACGTCCATCGCCGGGCCGGCGGTGCGCCTTTACCTCCACCGGCGGCGCGCGGCCGGCAAGGAGGATCCTCAGCGCCAGGGGGAGCGGCTGGGCCGCGCCTCGCGCCCGCGGCCGGACGGGACGCTGGTGTGGTTCCACGCCGCCAGCGTGGGCGAGGCCAACTCCATCCTCGTGCTGGTCGAGCGGCTGCTGGAACGGGCACCCGACCTCACCGTGCTGCTGACCACCGGCACCGTCACCTCGGCCGCGCTGATGGGTCGCCGGCTGCCGGACCGTGCCATCCACCAGTACGTCCCCGTCGACCTGCCGGACGCCGCCGCGCGCTTTCTCGACCACTGGCGCCCCGACCTCGTGCTGTGGATCGAGTCGGAGATCTGGCCGAACCTTCTGGGCGCCATCCGCACGCGCGGCATCCCGGCAGCCCTGGTCAACGCCCGCATTTCGGCGCGCTCGTTCGCGCGCTGGCGCCGGGCGCCGGGCTTCATCGGCGGCCTGCTCGCCACCTTCCGCGTGGCCCTGGCGCAGACCGACGCCGACGCCGACCGCCTGCGCGCGCTTGGCGCCGACGCGGTGTCCTGCGTCGGCAACCTGAAATTCTCGGCATCCCCGCCGCCGGCCGATCCGGCGCCGCTCGAAACCCTGCGCGGCGCCCTCTACGGCCGGCCGCTGTGGCTGCTTTCCAGCTCCCACCCCGGCGAGGACGAGATCGCGGCGGTCGTGCACGACGCGCTGGCGGGCGACCTGCCCGGCCTGCTGACCGTCATCGTGCCGCGCCACCCGCACCGCGGCCCCGACATCGCCCAGGCGCTGCGCGGGCGCGGCCTCGCCGTGGCGCGCCGCGCCGAGGGCGCTCTGCCCGGCCCGCACGACGCCGTCTACGTCGCCGACACCATGGGCGAGCTGGGCCTCTTCTACCGGCTGGCGCCGGTGGTGTGCATGGGCGGCTCCTTCGTCGATCATGGCGGCCAGAACCCGGTGGAGCCGGCGCAACTCGGCTGCGCCGTGCTGTACGGCCCGCACATGTGGAACTTCGCCGAGATCACCGACCAGCTCGAAGCGGCCGGCGGCGCCGTGCCGCTGCCCGACGCCGCGGCCCTGGCGCCCGCCGTCCGACGCCTGCTGACGGACGAGGCCGAGCGGGCGCGCGTCGTCGCCGGCGCCGCGCGTGTGACCGAGCACAACCGCCGCGTCGTCGACCGCGTGCTGGACGTGCTGGCGCCGCTGCTCGACGCGGCCGGCGTGCGGCGGCAGGCGGATCGGCCGGCGGCATGAGGACCCCCGAATTCTGGTACCGCCCTGCCGGGGCGGCGGCGCTGGCGCTGGCGCCGCTGGGCGCGCTGTACGGGCTGGCCGGCCGGCTTCGCTTCGCCGCCACGCGCGCCGAACGGGTGGGCGTGCCGGTGGTCTGCGTCGGCAACCTGGTGGCCGGCGGCGCCGGCAAGACGCCGGTCGCGCTGGCGCTGGCCGAGGCGCTCGCCGCGCGCGGCACGACCGTGCACTTCCTGACGCGCGGCCACGGCGGAACGGAGCGCGGGCCACTGTGCGCCGACCCCGCCGGCCACGACGCCGCGCGGGTCGGCGACGAGGCGTTGCTGCTCGCCGCGCACGCCCCCACCTGGGTGGCCCGCGACCGCGTGGCCGGCGCCAGGGCCGCCGCCACCGCGGGAGCCGGCGTGGTCGTCATGGACGACGGCTTCCAGAACCCGCACCTTGCCAAGGACCTGTCGCTGGTCGTGGTGGACGGCGCCGTCGGCTTCGGCAACGGCCATATCCTGCCCGCCGGCCCCCTGCGCGAGCCGGTCGCGCGCGGCCTGTCGCGCGCCGACGCCGTGGTGCTGATGGGCGAGGACCGCACCGGCGTCGCCGCGCGCGTCGCCCCCCTGCCCGTGCTGCGCGCCCGCATCGAGCCGGCCGCCGACGCGGCCCTGCGCGGGCAAAAGGTGCTGGCCTTCGCCGGCATCGGCCGGCCGGAGAAGTTCTTCGCCACGCTCGACTCGCTGGGCGCGGTGCTGGCCGAACGCGTCGCCTTCGCCGACCACCACCCCTATGGCGCCCATGAGGTGGCGGCCCTTCTGGCGCGTGCCGAGGCGCTGGGCGCCGTGCCCGTCACCACCGCCAAGGACGCCGTCCGCCTGCCGGCGCCGGCCCGCGCCAAGGTGCGCGTGCTGCCCGTGCGCGCGGTGTGGGAGGACGCGGGCGCGCTGGGCGTGCTGCTCGACCGGCTTCCCGCGATGGGAAGGGCGTGATGGGCAAGCCCCGTGGCCCCGTCGTGCGCTGGCTGACCCGCCACCTCTCCTACCCGCTGGAGGCCGCCGCCGCCTACGGCTTCGCCACGCTGTGCCGGGCGCTGCCGGTGGATACGGCGTCGGACTTCGGCGGCTGGCTCGGCCGCGCCGTGGGGCCGTGGCTGTCCAGCACGCGCACCGCGCGCCGCAACCTGACGCGCGCCTTCCCGGAGAAGAGCGCGGCCGAGATCGACGCCATCATCACCGGCATGTGGGACAATCTGGGCCGCACCATGGCCGAGTACCCGCACCTGGACGCCCTGGGCGAAGGCGGCCCCGGCGGGCGCACCGAGATCGTCGGGGCCGAGCGCATCGCCGCCATGCGAGACGACGGCAAGGCCGGCATCCTGGTGTCCGGCCACCTCGCCAACTGGGAGGTGCCGTCGGTCCTCGCGCGCAAGCTGGGGCTGGAACTGGCGCTGGTCTACCGCGCCCCCAACAACCCCATCGTCGACCGCCTGCTGACCGACCTGCGGGGTGCGGCCACCGCGACGCACGTGCCCAAGGGCGCCGAGGGGGCGCGCGCCCTCATCCGCATCCTGGGGTCCGGCGGCCACGTCGGCATGCTGATCGACCAGAAGATGAACGACGGCATCCCCGTCCCCTTCTTCGGGCGCGACGCCATGACCGCGCCGGCCGCGGCACAACTGGCCCTGCGGGCCGGCATCCCGATCCTGCCGGCCCGCATCGAACGCCTGGGCGGCGCCCGCTTCCGGGTCACCGTCTTCCCGCCGCTGGAGCCGCCGGCCACCGGCGACCGCAACGCCGACTCGCGCGTCCTCATGGAGCGCATGAACGCGCTGCTGGAGGGCTGGATCCGCGAGCGGCCCGAGCAGTGGCTGTGGATGCACCGGCGCTGGCCGGACTGACGGGCGGCAGCCTTCGCCACGAATACCCGACCTGCACGCTGCGCCGATGTTCCCGTGCCGCCCGCCCGCTATAGTGGCCGGCGCCGCCACGCCGATTCGAGGTTCGCCATGCCGTTCGACCCGCACCTGTTCCAGCTCTACCTCGTCGCCGCCATGGTGCTGGTGATCACGCCGGGGCCGGATTCGCTGCTGGTCCTGTCGCGCGGGCTGACCGAGGGGCGGCGCGCCGGCTTCGTGGCGACAGCCGGCATCACGGTCGGCAACGTCATCCAGGCGCTGTTGGCGGCGGTGGGCGTGTCGGCGCTGATCGCCGCCTCGCCGGTGCTGTTCGACGCGCTGCGCTACGCCGGTGCCGCCTATCTGGCGTGGATCGGCACGCGCGCGCTGTGGGGTGCGGTCCAGGCGCGCCGCAACGGTGGCGGCACAGCCGAACCGGTCCGCCCGCCGCCGGCCTCGACGCGCGTGGTGTTCGTCAACGCGCTGCTGACCAACCTGCTGAACCCGAAGATCATCCTCTTCTATCTCGCCTTCGTGCCGCAATTCGTGGCGCCGGAGCTGGGGTCCGTGGCGCTGCAGACCTTCACCTACGGCATCATCCTGGGCGGCCTGGGCTGCCTCTACCTGCTGGGCGTGGCTGCGGCCAGCGCCGGGGCGGCGCGCGCGCTGCTGACCAGCCGGACGGTGCACGGCGTGCTGGACGCCGTGGCGGGGGTGCTGTTCCTGGGCTTCGCGGTGCGCCTGCTGCTGACCGAGCGCCGGTTCGCCTGAGCCGCGGACAACCCGTCCTTCACAGTGGACGGACGGCAATCGCGGTGCCATAGTGCGCCGCGTCCGACGGAACCCCCTTTGGCGGGCGGCAACGCCCGATCACGGCCGACAATGAGCGAAAAAATCTCCCTCATCACGTGGATGGCCAACGTCCACATCCGCTTCCTCACGTGGCGCCGCGGCGAGCTGGTCGGTACCGACCGCTTCGGCAACAAGTATTACCGTGACCGCAGCGTGTCGCACGGCAGCCGGCGTGAGCGCCGCTGGGTCATCTACAATGGTGAGCCGGAAGCCTCCAAGGTCCCGCCGGAATGGCACGGCTGGCTGCACCACATCCACAAGGACCCGATCCCGGAGAAGACCAGCCCCTACCACAAGCCCTGGCAGCAGGAGCATGTGCCGAACCCGTCGGGCTCGGCGCAGGCCTACCGTCCGCCCGGGCACGTGCTGCAGGGCGGCCGGCGCGTGCGCGCCACCGGCGATTACGAGCCGTGGACTCCGGGCTGAAGCCCGGCGTCCACCGACGGCCCGCCCAATCGACGGCCCGCTAGGAACCAATCATGCGCCGGAACGTCATCGAAACCGTGCTGGGCGGCGTCGTCCTCGTCGTCGCCGGCTTTTTCCTCGTCTTCGCGTACACCAGCGCCGACCTGCGCAAGGTGGACGGCTACGAGGTGACGGCCCGCTTCGGCTCCATCAGCGGGCTGCAGAGCGGCGCCGACGTGCGCATCAGCGGCGTCAAGGTCGGCACGGTGACGTCGCTGACGCTCGACCCGAAGACCTACCAGGCGGTCGTGCACCTCTCCATCGCCCCCAACGTCAAGCTGCCCAAGGACACCGCCGCCGTGGTGGCGAGCGAGAGCCTGCTGGGCGGCAAGTTCATGGCGCTGGAGCCCGGCGGCGACCCCGACATGATCGGCCCCGGCGGCCGGATCGAGTTCACGCAGAGCACCCCCGGCCTGGAACAGTTGCTGGGCCAGGTGATCTTCAGCCTGCAGGGCAACGCCAAGGGCGGTGACAAGGCCGACGCCGGCAAGGACACGCCGCCGAAGATGTGACCCGACGGGTCCTCGAACGTCGTCCGACACCGGGCCGCGCTTGCGCGGCCCGATGCCGTTCCGGAACCATCCGCGCACCGCGCCGTTCTTCCGCCTGAGCGTAACCTCAGCGGGAGAGTAGCGATGCGTGTCCGCACCCTGGCCGTGTTCGGCCTCTGCCTCTTCGCCGCGGCCTGTGGCCGCACCATGGAGGAGAAGGCCGCCACCGGCGGATTGGGCGGCGCCGCGGCCGGCGCGGTCGTCGGCGGCCCGGTCGGCGCGGTGGTCGGCGGCGCTGCCGGCGCTGGCGCCGGTGCGGGCGTGGAGAAACTGGAGGAGCGGCGCAGCGGCAGCGGCGGCTGAGCCTCGGCGCTGCGACAGCGCGACTGGACGCGGCGGCGCTTCCGATGTAAACGGCGCTCACCGTTCACCATCGGAAGCCACCGTCGTGACGATGTTCGACACCGTGCGCGCGGCCCTCGCCGCCCTGCTTCTCGCGGCTCCCGCCCTGGCGGCCCCGGCACTCGGGGCGACTCTGGCCAACGCACCACCGCCGCAGATGATCGAGCGCCCGGCCGCCCGCCTGCAGGGCCTCGACAAGGTCACCGCGCGCACCACCACCTTCGACATCCGGGCCGGCGAGACCAAGGTCTTCGGCAGCCTGCGCGTGACCCTGCGCGCCTGCCGGGAGAACCCGCCCATCGAGGCGCCCGAGTCGGCCGCCTTCCTGGAGGTCGTCGAGATCAAGCCCGGCGAGCAGGCGGAAGCCGTGTTCAGCGGCTGGATGTTCGCCTCCAGCCCCGCGCTCTCGGCCATGGAGCACCCCGTCTACGACGTCTGGGTGCTGTCCTGCCAGGAGAAGTAGCGAATCACCCTGCCCCCGCCGTGTCCAGCAGGGCCGCCAGCGCCGTCGCCTGATCGACGCGCGCGAAGTCCGTGGGTTTGTTCAGCGCCGCGGCCAGGCGGCGGCGGTACTCGGCGCGCGGGATCTCGACGGCGCCGAAGCGGGTGAGGTGCGCGGTCACGAACTGCGTGTCCAGCAGCGTGTAGCCCGCCGCCCGCAGGCGCGCCACGAGGTTGACCAGCGCCACCTTGCTGGCGTCGGTCTCGCGGCTGAACATGCTCTCGCCGAAGAAGGCCGCGCCCAGCGACACGCCGTACAGCCCGCCCACCAGCCGCCCGTCGCGCCAGCACTCCACGCTGTGCGCGAAGCCCTGGTCGGCCAAGTCACTGTACAGCCGGACGATGTCATGGTTGATCCAGGTCTTGGGCCGTTCGTCGGTGGATTCGGCGCACGCCTCGATGACCGCGCGGAAGGCGCTGTCGACGCGCACCTCGAAGGCGCCGTGCCGGACCGTGCGGCGCAGCCGCTTAGGCACGTGGAACGCGTCCAGCGGCAGGATGCCCCGCTGCTCGGGGTCGAACCAGTAGAGGTCGTCGGACTCGGCGCTCTCCGCCATCGGGAAGATTCCGGCGGCGTAGGCCCGCAGCAGCAGCGGCGCGTTCAGTTCGATCATCGACCGCCCATCGCTTGAACGTCCCTCATCAACGCGCACCGCGGCCGGTTGGCCGCGCACGCCGCCAAGAGTACCCTCGGTCGCGGCATCGCCGCCACCCCACACGCGCTTCCGACGCGAGACGCGGACCGCCACTCCATGGTATGCAAGCATCCCGCGAGACCGACACCGTGGAGCCGAGCATGCGGACGCCCATCCTCTTTTTCGTTCTCTCCCTGATTGCGCCCCTTCTGGCGCCGCTCGAGGCGGCGGCGCAGCGCAAGGCCGACCCCGGCGCCTTCGACTACTATATCCTCAGCCTGTCGTGGTCGCCGGCGCACTGCTCCCGCCCCGACCGCGACGATGATCCCGACCAGTGCGGCGCCGGCAAGAACCATGGCTTCGTCGTCCACGGCCTGTGGCCGCAGCACGAACAGGGCGGCTATCCGCGTTCCTGCTCCAGCCAGCGCGCCGTGCCGAAGGCGGTGGTCGACGAGACCATGCCGGTGATGCCCAGCCCCAGCCTGATCGTCCACCAATGGCAGAAGCACGGCACCTGCAGCGGCGCCGACGTGGTGACGTACTTCGCCACCCTGCGCGACGCCGCCGGCCGGGTGACGATCCCCGACGCGATGAAGACGCCCAGGCCCGACCTGTCGCTGCCCGCCGACAAGGTGCAGTCTCTGTTCACCGAGGCCAACCCGGGCCTGAGGCCGGACATGGTCGCGGTGGTCTGCGCCCGCCGTCAGGTGACGGAAGTGCGCGTCTGCATGGATAAGGACCTGAAGTTCCGCACCTGCGGCAAGGGCGTGGCCGACCGCTGCGGAAAGGGCACGGCGTTGAAGGGGTAAAGCCCCTCTCCCTTGCGGGAGAAGGGCTTACTTGCCCACCCTACTTCTTCAGCCCCATCAACTGTTCCAGCCAGTGGATGTCGTAATCGCCGTTGATGAACGCCTGCTCGGCGATGATGCGCTGGTGCAGCGGCAGCGTCGTGTCGATGCCGCCGATCACGTACTCCTCGATGGCGCGGCGCAGGCGCATCAGGCACTCGTTGCGGGTCGTGCCATGCACCACCAGCTTGGCGATCAGGCTGTCGTAGTGCGGCGGCACGCGGTAGCCGTCGTACAGCGCCGAATCGACGCGCACGCCCAGGCCGCCCGGCGCGTGATAGCCGTCGATCTTGCCCGGCGAGGGCGTGAAGGTCTCCGGGTTCTCGGCGTTGACGCGGCACTCGATCGCCGCACCCTGGAAGCGGATGTCGCCCTGCGTGTAGCCCAGCGGCGCCCCGGTCGCCACGCGGATCTGCTCGCGCACCAGGTCGATGCCGGTGATCATCTCGGTGATCGTGTGCTCGACCTGCAGGCGGGTGTTCATCTCGATGAAGTAGAACTGCCCGTCCTCGAACAGGAACTCCATGGTTCCGACGCCGCGGTAGCCGATGGCGGCCGTCGTCCTGGCGGCCAGCGTGCCGATGAAGTCGCGCTGGGCAGCGTTCAGCGCCGGCGACGGCGCCTCCTCGATCACCTTCTGGTGGCGGCGCTGCACCGAGCAGTCGCGCTCGCCGAAGTGCACGCAGTTGCCGTGCATGTCGCCCAGAAGCTGGATCTCGATGTGGCGGGGACGGCCGAGGTACTTCTCGATGTAGACTTCGTCGTTGCCGAAGGCGGCGCGCGCCTCGCCGCGGGCGAGCTGGTAGGCCTCGCGCAGCCCCTCCGGGTTGCGGGCCACCTTCATGCCCTTGCCGCCGCCGCCGGCCGCCGCCTTGATCAGCACCGGATAGCCGATGTCGCGAGCGATGGCTTCAGCCTCTTCCAGCGTCGGCACCGGCCCGTCGGAGCCCGGCACCACCGGCAGGCCCAGGCGGCTCACCGTCGTCTTGGCGGTGACCTTGTCGCCCATGATGCGGATGTGCTCGGGCGTCGGGCCTATGAAGGTGAAGCCGTGCTCCTCCACCATCTCGGCGAACTGCGCGTTCTCCGACAGGAAGCCGATGCCCGGATGGATGGCGTCCGCCCCGGTGATCGTCGCCGCCGACAGGATGGCCGGGACGTTGAGGTAGCTCTCGCGCGCCGAGGCCGGGCCGATGCACACGCTCTCGTCGGCGAGACGCACGTGCATGGCGTCGGCGTCGGCAGTGGAGTGCACCGCCACCGTCTGGATGCCCATCTCGCGGCAGGCGCGATGGATGCGCAGTGCGATCTCGCCGCGATTCGCGATGAGAACCTTTTCGAACATCGCCAAGGGATGCTTCCTTCCCTTACTCGATGACCATGAGGACTTCGCCGAACTCCACCGGTTGGGCGTCGCCGATGGCGACCTCGATCAGCGTGCCGCCGCGCGGCGCCTTGATCGGGTTCATCACCTTCATGGCCTCGATGATGAGCAGCGTCTGGCCGGCCTTCACCTGGTCGCCGACGCGCACGAACGGGGTGCCGCCGGGTTCCGGCGCCAGATAGGCGGTGCCGACCATGGGCGAAGTCACCGCCCCCGGATGCTGCGCCGACTTGGCCGGGGCCGCCGCGGCCGGGGCGGCGACCGCCGCCGGGGCCAGATGGACGGCCGCCGCCGCGGCGGGGGCGCCGCGGGTGACGCGGATGCGCTTCTCGCCCTCGGCGAATTCGATCTCGTTCAAGCCCGTCTCGCGCAGGAGGTCCGCCAGCTTGCGGATCAGGTCGCCGTCGATGTCGAAGCTCGCCATGCTCATGAAATCCCGTGTTCTGTCAGTCGCGGTCGAGGATCTGCGCCAGGGCCTCCAGCGCCAGCAGATAGCCGTGCGGGCCGAAGCCGCAGATCATGCCTTTCGCCACCGGGGAGATGTAGGAGTGGTGGCGGAAGGACTCCCGCTTGAAGATGTTGGAGAGGTGCACCTCGATCACCGGCAGCTCGGACAGGATGAGCGCGTCCATGATGGCGACCGAGGTGTGGGTGTAGGCACCGGCGTTGATGACGATGCCGTCATGCTCGGTGCGGGCCTGCTGGATCCAGGAGACGAGTTCGCCCTCGTGGTTGGACTGCCGGAAGTCGATGACCAGGCCGAGTTGCTCGGCCCGCTCCTGGCAGGACGACTCCAGGTCGTCGAGCGTCAGCGAGCCGTAGATGTGCGGCTCGCGAACGCCCAGCATGTTGAGGTTCGGTCCGTTCAGGACCAGCACCGACGCGTCGATGGCCACGAAGCCGCGCCCTTCTTCCAGATCAGGTGGCGCGTTTATAGCACGCTCCGTCGCCAGGGCAATGGCCGTGGACGGCGGTGCGGCAATTCCCCCGTTACCGCACCGCCCAACCCCAGGCGGCGGGCGGGCGTGGCGAACCCGTCCTTTGGTAGCGCTCGACCGTCCGGCGGACCCGGCGCCATACTGCCGGCCCCACCCCGCACCACCAGGGATACGCCATGTCCAGAGTGCCCACCCTCCTCACCGCGCTTGCGCTGCTGGCCGGTGCGGCGCTTATGCCCGCCGCCGCCCCTCCCGCCAGCGCCGCCGATCTGGCGCGCAACCGCACGAACCTGCCCGCACTGGTCCTCGGCACCGAGGACGGCGACGACTTCTTCGTCTCGCAGAAGGAGCTTACGCTGGAGGGCGGGAAGTTCTACCGGCTGGAGATCACCGCCAAGGGGCAGAAGGAATACATGTTCCGCGCCCCCGACTTCATGCGCGACATCTGGGTCAACCAGATCGTCATCAACCACCTGGAAGTCCACCCGATGGGCGCTCCCTACGCCCTGGAGTTCGACGACCAGGGCACCATCTCCATCGACTTCGTGCCCATGCGCACCGGCGAATACACCTGGAGCATCAAGGGCCTGGAGGACAAGGGCATGACCGGCAGAATCATCGTGAAGTGAGGAAACGACCGATGCGCACCCCCACCTTCGCGGTCCTGACCGCCACCCTCCTCGCCACGCCCGCCCTGGCCGACGACCAGTCGGAGTGCGTGGCGGGCATCGGCTTCATCAAGGCCGAAATCGCCAAGGCGCCACCCCAGCCCATCCTCGACGCGCTAAAGAAGCAACTGCGCAACGCCGAGCGCGAGCAGCGCGAGAAGGAATACGACGAGTGCCTGGACGCCGTGACGGCGGCGCGGAAGGCGGTGGCGGCGAAGTAGGCGTTCACGCCGTCTCCAGCCGCACCACCCCGTTCTCCAGCACGCGGATGCAGGCGTCCACCACGGCGGCGTCGTACAGCGTGCCGCGGTGCGCGCGGATTTCCGCCAGCGCCTCGGCCACGCTGAGCGCCGGGCGGTACGGGCGGTGCGCGGTCATCGCCTCCACCACGTCCGCCACGGCGAGGATGCGCGCCTCCAGCCGGATGGCGTCGCCGGACAGGCCCGCCGGGTAGCCGGAGCCGTCGAGACGCTCATGGTGCTGGGCGATGGCGGCGGCGACCGGCCACGGGAACTCGACCCCGCCGATGATGTCGGCGCCGGCCGTCGGGTGCTCCTTGACCAACTCGAACTCCAGCGCGTTGAGGCGGCCGGGGCGGCTGAATATCTCGGCCGGGACGGCGACCTTGCCAATGTCGTGGATGATGCCGGCGACGTAGACGCCCTTCACCCGGTCGTCGGCCAGGCCCAGCGCGCGGGCGATGCCGGCGGCCAGCTCGGCGACGCGGCGCTGGTGCCCGGCGGTCGAGGGGTCGCGGATCTCCACGGTGGCGGCGACCGCCTGGATGGTCTTTTCCAGCGCGCGCTCCAGCCGCTCCTCGTCGGCTTGCCAGCGGATGCGCGTGCGCAGGGTGACGATGCCGTAGGCGAGGTCGCCGGCCATCTCGCTCAGCAGCGCGCGCTCCTCCATGTCGAATCCGGCGGCGTCGCGCCCGTGGATGGCGATGGCGCCCAGCGGCGCGCCGTCGCGGTCGGGCAGCGGCAGCAGCAGAAGGCCGCGCGGCGCCTCCACGCCGGGCAGCGCGGCCAGCGCCGGATCGGCGGCGCGGTCCTCCCGGTGCAGCATCAGGCCGGCGCGGATCGGGCCGCCCAATGCGGCGGCTTCCGCCTCCGGCAGGACGCCGTCGCCGCGCTGCGCGGCCAACCGCACCGTCCCCTCCTCCACCAGCGCCACCCAGGCCTGCGGGTACCCGCCGACCTCGACGACGATGCGGCACATCTCGTCCAGCAGGTCCGGCTCGGCGGTGGCGTGGATCAGCGCCTGGTTGCCGCCGGACAGCGTCTTCAGCGTGCGCTGCAGCCGCGACAGCGCCGCCACCGTGCGGCGCTGCTCGTCGAGCTGGCGGGCGAGGTCGTCGGCGTGCACCAGCATCCGCCCGGTCAGCGGCCGCAGCACCAGGAACATGCCCAGCGTGCCGAGCAGCGTCAGCCCCACCGCCGTGCCGCCGACCGACAGCACCAGCCGGTTGGAGTCGTAGTACAGCTCGTTCGCGTGGATGCGGACGGCGAGCATCCAGGCGGTGCCCGGCACACGCTGCGCCGTCAGCACCACCGCGTCGCCACCCTCCTCCGTCACGGCATGGACCAGCGACGGCGCATCGCGGGCGGCATCCAGCGCCGAACGCAGTCCCGCCACGCCGGCCACGGCGGCGCCGCGCGGAATCAGCGCGCCATAGCCGCCGGCGCCGTCCTCGACCATCAGATGGCTCACCCAGGTGCGCCCCAGGTGATGCTCTTCCGTCACCAGCGCCTCGATGGCGGCGCCGTCGAACAGCACGACGTCGGTCCCCTCCCGCCGCCCCGTGCGCCCGAAGATGGGGGCGGCGACGGCGACCCGCGCCCGGCCGTCGGGCGCCATGATCAGGTCGCCGACGGCCGGGCCGTCCTCGGCGGCCGGGACCGCCGTGTCGGGCGCCGGCACCTCGCCCACCGTCACCACCACCCGGCCGGAGCGGTCCAGGCGGACGATGCCCAGCATCTCCGGCGCCAGGCGCAGCGCATCGGCCAGCTTGTCGGCCGAGAAGGCGTGCAGCGCGTCGCGCGTCATGGCGCCGTCGTTGTACTGGACCAGGGCGTCGCGGATGACCGTGCGGCTGGTGATCTGGCGCGTCAGATCGCGCAGGCGCGCCAGCGCCTCGCCGATGGCCTTGACCTGCTGGTCGAGCGAATGGGACAGGTTCTGGTCGGCGGCGGCGACCGTGTGGCGTTGCAAGGGCACGACGCAGGCTGCGGCGACGGCGACGCTGAGCGCCACCATCGCGGCGATGGCGTAGGCGACGATGCCTTTCTGGAGTCGCGCCGCATCGGTCGTGCGCATGACCGGCCTCGCGCAAAAAAGAATCCACGAAGTCTAAGGATTCTAGACCTCGGCGACCGGCGCCGTCCGCGCCCCTTTTGCAGATGTGCGGTGAGGAATGCGCATGCGCCGCTACGCGCGGGCGGCCAGCGCCTCGCGCACAGCGGCGACGCGGCGTGCGGCGCGCCGGCCCCACCCCACCGGGTCGGCGCGGAACAGCGAGCGGAAGACGCGCGTCGCCCGGCGGAAGGCGCGGCGCGGGTCGAGCCCGGCGTCCCCCGCGCGCTCCGGCAGTCCGGCGGCGATGGCCTGCGCCGCCGCCGCGCGCAGCCACAGGTGCCCGGCTGCCAGCAGCCCGGCCACCACCGCGAACACGCCCACGAGGCGGATCGGCACGCCGCGCGCCCAGGCCGGCCGGGCCTCGACCAGCCACGACAGGAAGGGCGGCAGGGTTGCCGTCCCGGCGAGGTGCACGGCACCCGCCGCCAGGGCCGCCAGCAACCCCAACCACAGCACGTCGGCCAGCAGCACGCGCCGGCGCCAGCGGCGCAGCGCCCGGCGCACCAGCGGCACCTGTTCGCCCTCCGCCGCCGCGGCGGCGCCAGCCAGCAGCGCGCGGATGCGCCCGGTCCGGTCATCGCGGGCGGCGTCGATGCGCGCGCGGATCTCGGCGAACTGCGCCGCGCACCGCGCCGCGAATCGCGCGCGCCGCCCGGCGTCGGCCAGCAGCGGCGCGTCGGGGCCGGCGGATTCGGCGTCGTAGACTTCGTAGATCCCCTCCACCAGCCCGGCCTGGGCGAGCACCTCCTTCCACACGCCGACCAACGTCTCCACGTCATCGTCGGTGGCGCAGGCGTCGATCTTGTTCAGCACGCAGACCACCTTGCTGCGGCAGCCGGGCACGAGGCGGTGCAGCGTGCTGCGGATGGCGGGCGGGTCGGGATGGCAGGCATCGAAGAAGACGAGCACAAGGTCGGCCGCCCCGATCACCGCCTCCACCAGCCCCGGCGGCATGTCGTGGGCGCCGTCGAAGCCCGGCGTGTCGATCACCACCAAGCCCTTCAGGGCGTCGCTGTCGGCCGCGGCGAGCCGCAGCCCGCCCTCCCCCACCGGCAGCGCCGGCGGCAGGCGCGGGTCGGCCGGTTCCGGCGGCGTGGTACCGTGCGCCAGCAGCGTGACGGCGCCGACCTCTCCGTCCGCGACCGGCGGAATCGGCGCGCCGAGCAGGCGGTTGATGCAAGTCGATTTGCCGGACCCGGCGGTGCCCAGCACGGCGACCACCGGCCACCACGGCACGCGCGTTGCCAGCGATTCGTCCGGTCGCAGGAAGCCCGGCCGCCTGAGTGTGCGGTCGAGGTCGCGGGCGGCGGCGAGCAGCGGCAGCCGGTCGGGGCTTTCGGCCTTCAGGCGTGCTTCCAGGTCGGTCAGGCGGCGGCGCAGGGTTGGGCGTGCGGACATGGCGCCCCATGTACCACGACGATGCGCCGCGAACGCGGAAATTTGCTGTGGCGGCCGCACGCGCCTATGATCGGCGGCCCCCCGCGGAGAGCAGCCTTGACCGACCACCGCCACGCCCATCACCACGAGCACCACCAGGATCACGGGCACCACGGCCATTCCCATGCCCCGGCCACCGTCACGGCCGACAGCGAGCGGCGCCTGCTGCTGGTCATGCTGATGACGGGCGGACTGATGGTGGCGGAGTTCGTGGGCGGGCTGATCTCCGGCTCACTGGCGCTGATGGCGGACGCCGGGCACATGCTGACCGACACGCTGGCCCTGGCGCTCGCCTGGATGGCGTTCCGGCTCGGCCGGCGGCCGACGGACGCGCGGCGCAGCTTCGGCTACCACCGGCTCCAGGTCCTGGCGGCCTTCGTCAACGGGTTGATGCTGTTCGCCATCGCCGGCTGGATCGTGGTGGAGGCGGCGCAGCGCCTGATGGAGCCGGAACCCGTGATGGGCGGCACCATGCTGGCGATCGCCGTGCTGGGCCTCGCGGGCAACATCGTCGGCTTCCTGGTCCTGCACCGTGGCGACCGCGACAACCTGAACGTCCGCGGCGCGCTGCTGCACGTGCTGGGCGACCTGCTGGGTTCGATCGGCGCCATCGCGGCGGCCGGCGTGATCCTGGCGACGGGCTGGACGCCGGTCGACCCGATCCTGTCCGTGCTGGTGGCGGCGCTGATCCTCAAGGGCGCCTGGACGGTGGTGCGGCAGAGCACGCACATCCTGGTGGAAGGCACGCCCACGGGCATCGACCCCGACGCCGTGCGCCGCGCCCTGTGCGACGCGGCACCCGAGGTGCGCGACATCCACCACGTCCACGTCTGGTCGCTGACGGCCGAGCGGACATTGATGACGCTGCACGCGGTGGTGACGCCGGGGGCCGACCACGACGCCGTGCTGACGGCGCTGCGGACGGCCCTGCGCCAGCGTTTCGGCATCGACCACGCGACCGTGCAGATCGAGACCGGCGAGTGCCCAGACCGGCGCTGCTGAGTCCCGTCAGGTGGGCGCGCCGCCCGGCGCCGGCACCGACTGCGGGTCCGGCGTGGCCGGCCGGTTCTTGTCGAGGCGGCGGATGATGATGTCCCCGTCCGGCGTGAACTCGGGCGCGGCATAGGCGGGGAACTGGCGGATCCACCCCTCCAGCGCCTTCATCAGCAGTTCCAGGCCCATCTTGGCCTGTTCGCCGGGGGTCGCGGGCTGCACGGCCGGCGGCGGGGGCGGGGGTGTCGCGGCGGGCGGGTCGGCGGCCAGCGCCGGGCCGGCGGACACGAAACCGGCCAGCATCAGGCCGGCGATGATCGGTCGGAACAGGGTACGCATCGTCACCTCCTCGCTCTCGCGCTGGAGACGGGCCATCATACCACCACGACGGCCGGGTGGCGGTGCGGCATTGCGTGCCTGATCGCACCGCACCATTGATCCACTGCCGGACAGTTGCCGGGCCGGAACTGTGGGCGGTCAACAGCTCAACCACAAGCGGCAAAATGCCACAAAGAATAATCACCGGCCGAACGCCGCCGCCGGCGCCGAAGAGCGGTCGCCCTATGATTATCACACAAAGCATTTACTTTCCATTAACTTTGCCATGCCGCCGCCGGAATTTGCATCCGCGCAACAACAAAACCGAAAAGGCTGGAACGACGTGGCACCCGACCCGCAAAGTAAACACCATCGCTTGTCGTTAACTTTATTCTCCGGAAGCAGACACAAGGCCGGCGATGGCGGCACACTTTGCCGTTCGAAGTTTCTGCTTGATCTTGGCCGTGTGCGACAGGCAAGATCACGCCATTCCGTATCAAAGACTAATTAAGAGCTTAAACCAAAGGTGTCCGGGGGATGAGCGAGTCAACTGTTCGCAAGCGGGGCCGACGCGGATCGCCGGAGTCGTGGTCGGTCGACACCCATGTCGGCCAACGCGTGCGGATGCGCCGCACCCTTCTGGGCATGAGCCAGGAAAAACTCGGCGAGGCCATCGGCCTGACGTTCCAGCAGGTGCAGAAATACGAGCGCGGCTCGAACCGGATCTCGGCCGGCACGCTCTTCCGCCTCAGCCAGGTTCTGGACGTGCCGGTCAGCTTCTTCTTCGACTCCTACGAAGATCCGCAGGGAAAGTTCCGCTCCCGGCCGATCGCCGACGGCGGATTGGAAGACAGCAGCGTGATCAGCCGGCGCGAGGCGAGGCTGCTGCGGCTGTGGCGCGCGGCGCCGTCAGCCGTGGCGGATGAGATGCTGGCGCTCCTGTCCGCGCTGTCGCCACACCTGCGCGAGGCGCGCGAGGCCGAGGATCTGGTCACCATTCTGCCGCAGGACGCGCGCGCGCCCGGACGGGCGCAGGACGCGCGCGCGCCCGGACGGGTCGAGGAACCGCGCCGCAGCGGTGGCGGCGGAAGCAAGGGGCCACGGCGCCGCCGTCACGGCGCCGTGTGGGATCCTGCCGACATCATGCGCGCCGCCAAGGGTGATCCGCGCGACTGACACCCGCCCCCATCTCAATATCGCCCATCTCAATATCGAAGAACGGCCGCCATGGCGGTGTCCGCCGGCAACGCGTCGACACCCACGACGTGCACCTCGCCACCGTTCAGCAGCGTCTCGGCCGCCGCCCGCTCGACCAGATCGATCACCAGAGCCTCGCCGCCCGGTTCGCCGCCGACGCTGACGCGGTCGTTCGCCTCGTCGTAGCGGCCCCAGACGCGCCGCCCCTCGCCCAGCAGCAGCGTCGCGACGCGGTTCTGGCGGGCCGCCGGCACGATCTCCTCCGGCCGGGTGGCCGCGCGCCCGCTGGTGCGGGCATCCCCCAGCACGGCACGGAACTGGTCGACCGCCTTGTCGCGCGCCTGGGTGAACAGCGGCTCGACCAGGGCGTAGGCCCGCCGGTGGATCTCCTGCGCGTCCAGCGCGTCGGGATTGGCGTCCACCGCGTTTTCGAGCAGGCCGTTCAGGTTCGACACCGCGCGGAAATGGCCGCGGATCTCGTCGTCCGCCACCAGAACGGTCGGCCCGCTGAAGACCTTCAGATGCTCGTGCACGGCCACGGCGAGGCGGCGCAGGTACTCGACCAGATGCGCCTTGCGCAGTCCCTCCGGGTCCTCGCCGAAGTTGTGCGTCTTCACCATGCTGACCGCCGAACCACGGCGCTTGCCATGGCGCGCGGGCGGCGCGGAGTGCAGCGAATTCTCGTCGTAGTCGGTCTCGGCGTGCACCTCCTGCACCCCGTCCGGCAACGCGGCGTCCTCGTCGCAGATGCCCCAGCGCGAAGCGGAAAACAGGCGCGCCCGGCTGGCGCTGACAGCCAGGATCATGAAGGCGCCCTCGGCCGCCAGAAGCGGCAGCAGCGGCCGCACCGACAGGCCCCGCGCCACCACCACCTCCTCCGGCGGCTCCATGGGCAGGCGGTGCATCTCGAACATGCCGTCGGCGATGAACATCGCCAGACCGCGGTCCTGGTGGCGCCAGAACGCCCCCTCGTCCAGGAATTTGGCGGCCGGCGTCACCATGGCTTCGGCGTCGGGACGGCGCATGCCCAGCGCGGTCAGCCGCTCCACCGCCTGCCCCAGCAGGTTCCTGAAGCGGATCGGATCCTGGCGGATCTCCCGCCCGGCGGTGTGGGTGGGCATGAAAAGCGACACCGCCGGGGCGGCGTGGACGGCCAGCAGACGGCCAAGGTCATCGCGTGTGAACATGGCGTTCCGTCGTGTCGGGCTGCGGGAAACCTGTCGCCCTGCAACCGGACGGCCCGGCAAAGGTTCCGGGCGGAATTTCCGTATGGACGCCCCGCCGAACGCTCACCTACAATCCCGGCGCCCCGCACGGGGCAATCCCGAATTGCGAAGGACGGCTGCCCCCGCGATGACCGGTTTCCTCGACCTTCGCCTCGCCAACGACCTTGCCGAAATCCCGCGTCTGGCGGAAACCGTCGAAGGCTTCTTCGAAGAGCACGGCCTGCCGCCCAAGCTGGCCTTCAACTTCAATCTGGCGCTGGACGAACTGCTGACCAACGTCATCAGCTACGCCTTCGACCCCGGCACGGCGCACGAGATTTCCCTGCGGCTGACGGTGGCCGACGGGCAGGTCACGGCGGAGCTGGAAGACGACGGGCCGGCCTTCGACCCGCTGACCGAGGCCGAAGCCCCGGTGCTCGACGGCGACATCGACGACCGCCCGATCGGCGGCCTCGGCATCCACTTCGTCAAGACGATGATGGACCATGTCCAATACGAGCGGCGCGACGGCCGCAACCGCCTGACGCTCAGCAAGCGGGCAAACGCCTGAACCCTGGAAAACGTGTTGGGCCGGCGCTTTCGCCCGGCCCAACGGGAAAACCGCCTTACCAGTGGCGAACCGGCCCCGTGTCGACGTGCACGAAGCCGCTGCGCGGGTAATAGCCCACGCCACCAGCCTGCATCCGCATCGCCTCCTGCGCCACCGCGCGCAGTTCCCGGCCGGGCAGCACCACGTCCACGGCCATGCCGCGGGTGTGATAGCTCTCCTTCGCCACGGAGCGTGAGCGGCGGCGGGCCAGCGCGTTGGTCTTCTTCGAGCGGAAGGCGCTGACGACCTGGAACGTCTCCTGCGACTCGAGCCGCTGCTGGATCTGCCACAGAACGTCGAACAGGCGCGGATCGTAGCGGTGCACCTGCTTCGCCCGGTGATCGCGCAGCAGCACGTCCAGGCGCTTCAACGCATCGGGCCGGTACTTGCCGTCCGCCCAGAATACATCATTGAAATGTTCCCCGGTGTTGACGTTGTGCAACGACAGGCGCCGCGCCATCCCGCCGTACACGGCGGCCTCCGCCGAATTGCTGGTCAGGAGGACCGGAGGAACCACGGCCGCGACGGCCGAACCAAGGCCAAGGCCAAGAAAACCACGCCGCCCAAGCGACGGCGGCTGGGACTCGTCCGCGTCAAATGTCATTCCCACCCTCACCAAACGAAGCGGTTCCCTACAATCTTTCGGTCCGGACGTGCACCCTTTGGGGTAGCACCCGTCCCGTACTGTTCGTTGGCCCCGTCGACCTCAAAATATGGTGGTCATACGAAGGCGAATATCCGTATAGGCGAGGTCCGAATTATGATCAACCTGAAATTTGCCACAGCCCTTCACAAAGGATTAGGCAAACCGTCCGCAAGGTTGACCAGAACGGCGCGAATGGAAATTCAACGTGTGATGCGTCGCCTTATGCTGCGCGCGCGTATACACTGCACCAGCGAAATGGCGCGGTGCGCGCTGAGTGAGAGGCGGAACGATGTCGGCACGTTATCCTTTTCCCGGAACACGCATCCTTGCGATGCTGCTGGCGGTGGTCTGTCTGGCGTCCGCCGCGCCGACCCGCGCCGAGACCTTCCGCGAGACGCTGGACGGCTGGATCACCAAGCTGGAGGCCCGCGCCGCCGAGCTGGAGGCGGCCCCGCCCGTCGTCATCACCCGGATCGGCCCCGGCGCCACGCTGAAGAAGGGTGAAACGAGCGAGCGCGTCGGCCGCCTCACGGCGCGCCTCGTCGAGCTCGGCCATCTGGCGCCGGATCAGCGTCGCACGGTCTTCGACGACACGGTGGACAGCGCCGTGCGCGCCTTCCAGCTCACCCAGGGGCTGAAGCCCGACGGGCGCGTCGGCGACGGCACGCGCCGCGCGCTCGACCGCACCGCGCAGGAAACGGCGCTGATGATCCGGCAGAGTGCGGCGTCGATGCGCGGAGCGCGCGACGCGGCGCTCGAGTCGGTGCTGTTCGTCAACCTGCCGAACCAGACGGTGACGCTGGTCCGCAACGACCAGTTGGAGCTGACCATGCGCGCGGTGGTCGGCCGCCCGTCGCGCGAGACGCCGCTGCTGGAAGACCGCATCACGCACATCATCGTCAATCCGACCTGGACGGTGCCGCCCACCGTGCTGAAACAGGACAAGCTGCCGCTGCTGCGCACGAAGGGCACGCCGGGCATCCAGAACGCCACGGTCTACCTGGACGGCGAGCCGGTGCCGCCGGAGGCCGTGGACTGGACGCAGGTGTCGCCGGGCCGCGTGCGCATCGTGCAGCAGCCGGGCGACCAGAACGCGCTGGGCCGCTTCCGGTTCAACCTGACCAACCCGCACAACATCTACCTGCACGGCACCAACGAGCCGCACCTGTTCGACCGCGAGGTGCGCACCATCAGCTCCGGCTGCGTGCGCCTGAAGGACGCCCGCCACCTGGCCGAGCTGCTGCTGGCCGACGTCGGCGTGACACCGCAGAAGATCGACGCCATGCTGGCCACCGGCGAGCCGCAGTGGGTGAAGGTGCGCTCGCTGCCCGTGCGCTTCGTCTACTGGACGGCCACGGTGGACGCCGACGGCGTCGTGCGGCTGCACCACGACGTCTACGACATGATGGACGAGGTCGCCGCCGCATCCGGCCGCTCCGGCGCCTGAAGGGACCTTGCACCGCGGGGGCCTTCCCCCATATGGGGCGCATCGTCCACCGAGGAGGAGTAGCCCCATGGGCCTGTTCGACATGTTCAAGGGCGGCGCACCGCTGGAAATGACGCCGCGCCGCGCGATGACGGTGTCCCTGATCTACTGCATGGGCGCCGACGGCGAGGTCGATCCGGAGGAGATCGGCCACCTGCTGTCCGTCCTGGGCCGCAACGCCACGCGCGAGGACCTCGACCGCTGCATGAAGTACGCGCGCAGCACGCCGATCGACACCTTCCTGCAGGAGGCGGCGCCGAAGCTCAACGAGCCGCAACGCCTGTGCATCCTCCTGAACATGATCGACAGCGCCATGGCCGACGGCGAGGCCGAACAGGGCGAGCAGCAACTCATCGCCCGCTTCCAGCAGGCCTTCGGCCTGGACGACGCGGCGCTGGAGCCCTATTTCCGCGCCCTGGTCGCCAAGAACAACCGTGTGGTTCTGGATACCTGACGCGTCGTGATGCGTAGGTTGGGTTTTCGGCTGCGCCTCAACCCAACCTACGATCCCGGCGTTAATCCACCGGCTTGCCCCGCATCTTCTTCACGTCCGACCGCTTGGCCTTGCCCTCCAGCCGCCGCTGCTTGGAGCCGAGCGTCGGCTTGGTCGGCCGCCGCGGCTTGGGTGGCACCGCCGCCTCGCGGATCAGTTCGATCAGGCGTTCCTGCGCGTCCATGCGGTTGCGCATCTGCGAGCGGTGGGCGTCGGCGACGAGGATCAGCACCCCCTCCTGCGTCATCCGGCTGCCGGCCAGCCGCTTCAGCCGCAGCTTGACGTCGTCCGGAAGCGACGGCGAGTTGCGCACGTCGAAGCGCAGTTGAACCGCCGACTCCGTCTTGTTGACGTGCTGCCCGCCCGGCCCGGAGGCGCGCACGAACTCTTCGTGCAGTTCGCTCTCGTCGAGCGCGATGCGGCCGGTGACGCGGATCATGCTTCTCACCTCCGAAAACGAACCGGGGGGCCGAAGCCCCCCGATAGAACGTCAGCTCCGCACCAGCGGCTTGTACTTGATGCGGTGCGGGTTGACGGCGTCCGCACCCAGGCGGCGCTTCTTGTCTTCCTCATAGTCCTGGAAGTTGCCTTCGAACCACTCCACGTGGCTGTCGCCCTCGAAGGCCAGGATGTGGGTGGCGATGCGGTCGAGGAACCAGCGGTCGTGGCTGATCACCACCGCGCAGCCGGGGAAGTTCTCCAGCGCCTCTTCCAGCGCCCGCAGCGTGTCGACGTCCAGATCGTTGGTCGGTTCGTCGAGCAGCAGGACGTTGGCGCCGGACTTCAGCATCTTCGCCAGATGCACGCGGTTGCGCTCACCGCCCGACAGTTGCCCCACCTTCTTCTGCTGGTCGGAACCGCGGAAGTTGAAGGACGAGACGTAGGCGCGCGACGGCATGGACTTCTTGCCCAGGTCGATGACGTCCAGCCCGTCGGAGATCTCCTCCCACACCGTCTTCTTGCCGTCCAGGGTGTCGCGGCTCTGGTCGACGTAGCCGAGCTTGACCGTCTCGCCCACCTTGAAGGTGCCGGCGTCCGGCCCCTCCTGCGCGGTGATCATGCGGAACAGCGTGGTCTTGCCCGCACCGTTCGGGCCGATGACGCCGACGATGCCGCCCGGCGGCAGGCGGAACGACAGGTCGTCGATCAACAGGCGGTCGCCGAAGCCCTTGTTGATGTGCTCGGCCTCGATCACCACGTTGCCCAGGCGCGGCGGCGTCGGGATGACGATCTTCGCTTCGCCCACCGCCTCCTTGCCGCTCTCGGCCAGCATGGTCTCATAGGCCTGGATACGCGCCTTCGACTTGGCCTGGCGCGCCTTCGGGCTCTGTCGGATCCATTCCAGTTCCTGGTCCAGCTTGCGCTGGCGCGCCTCTTCCGCGCGACCTTCCTGCTCCAGGCGCTTCTGCTTCTGCTCCAGCCAGGAGGAGTAGCTGCCCTCCCACGGAATGCCCGAACCGCGGTCCAGTTCCAGGATCCAGCCGGTGACGTTGTCGAGGAAGTAGCGGTCGTGGGTGACCAGCACGACGGTGCCCTTGTACTCCTGCAGGTGGCGCTCCAGCCATGCCACGGACTCGGCGTCCAGGTGGTTGGTCGGCTCGTCCAGCAGCAGCATGTCGGGCTTTTCCAGCAGCAGCTTGCACAGCGCCACGCGGCGCTTCTCGCCGCCCGACAGCTTGGTCACGTCGGCGTCGCCCGGCGGGCAGCGCAGCGCGTCCATGGCGATCTCGACGGTACGGTCCAGGTCCCAGGCGTCGGCGTAGTCGATCTTCTCCTGCAGCTCGGCCTGCTCGGCCATCAGCGCGTCGAAGTCGGCGTCCGGGTCGGCCATCATGTTCGACACTTCGTTGAAGCGGTCGACCAGCGCCTTCGTCTCGGCCAGCGCCTCCAGGATGTTCTCCTGGACGTTCTTGGTCGGATCGAGCTGCGGCTCCTGCGACAGGTAGCCGACCTTGGCGCCCTGCGCCGCCCAGGCCTCGCCCGAGAAATCCTTGTCGAGACCGGCCATGATCTTCATCAGGGTCGACTTGCCGGCGCCGTTGACGCCGAGCACGCCGATCTTCGCCCCCGGCAGGAACGAGAGCCAGACGTTGTCCAGAACCTTCTTGCCGCCGGGATAGACCTTCGTCAGGCCCTTCATCACATAAACGTATTGATAGGACGCCATGCGCCTCTCCGTCCCTTTCGCCGGGGAAATTGGAAGTGGAGGCGCCGCATCGGCGCCAAACCGGTTGACGCAGGGTTTTAGCGCATCAGGATGCCGGAAGGAACGGTGAAGGAAGGACCACGCGTTTGCTCACCATATACGTCGATGCCGACGCCTGCCCGGTGAAGGCGGAAATCTACAAGGTGGCCGGGCGGACCGGCTGCAAGGTCGTGCTGGTGTCCAACGCCCCGCTGCGGCTGCCCACCGAATGCCAGGCCGAACTGGTCGTCGTGGGGTCGGAGTTCGACGCCGCCGACAACTGGATCGCCGAGCACGCGGGCGGGCGCGACATCGTCATCACCGCCGACATCCCGCTGGCCGACCGGGCGATCAAGAACGGCGCGGTGGTGATCGGCAACTCCGGGCGCCCCTTCACGCCGGATTCGATCGGCAGCGCGCTGGCCACCCGCGCGCTGATGGCCGACCTGCGCGCCATGGGCGAGGTGTCCGGCAACAACGCGCCGATGGGCCAGCGCGACCGCTCCCAGTTCCTCCAGACGCTCGACCAGGCCGTGCAGGCCCTCAAAGCGGGCCGTCAGCCGAAGTGGCGGTAAGCGCCCGTGCCTCGCCCAGGGTGCGCACACCGCGCGCGTCCAGGCGGACCAGCACGGCGGCCGCGATCTCGGCGGTGAGCAGCGCGTGCGGCGCGCCGGCCGGGCCTTCGTCGTGCACGACGCCCAGCGCCGCCGCCAGACGCGCCGGGTCCAGCCCGGCCAGCGCCGGGTCCAGGGCCGACGCCATGCGGCCGAGGTCGAGCGCCGGCGGCGGGTCGAACGGCGGCAGGCCGGATCGCTCCACCTCCCCCGCCAGCGCGGCCAGCGCGGCGTCAACGTCCAGGCCCACCACGGCGACGTTGCGCAACGCCTCGGCGATCACCGGCCACGCGTCGGCGAACGGCCGGGCGCCGGGCGGCGGCACGCCCTCGCCGGGGGCGAGCGTCAGGTCCAGCGACACGGTGCGGAATACCCGCCCGCCCGACAGGCGCACGGTGCCCGCGCCGGTGACGCGCCCGTCCACGTCGGTGGCCACCGACAGCGCCACCAGCGGCACGGTGCCCAGCGGTTCCCCGTCGCCCAGGTGCGGCGCCCGGGCGGCCCGGCGGACGCCGGTTTCCGGCGGCAGCAACGCGCGCACGTCGGATGCCCGCAGCGGCACGATGATCGCCACGCCGGCCTGCAGGCCCAGGTCGGCGACGCGTGCCGGGAACTCCCGCCCGTCGCTGCGGCGAAGCACCGCCGACACCGGCTGCCCGGCATCGCGCGCGCTCTCGATGGCGCGGAACAGTTCCGGCCGCTCCAGCAGGTCGTAGACATCCATGCCCGGCGCCACCACCGGCCCCAGCATCCGCGACGCTGGCGCGTTCAGCGCGGCGATGCGCCCGGTGTCGGTGAGCAGCAGCACCGGCTCCTCCAGCGCCGCGACGACCGCCGCCAGCGTCTCCTCGCCGCGCCCGCCGGCGCGCCGGTCGCGGCGCAGCAGATCGATCACCGCGCCGGCGAGGCGGCCCAGCTCGTCGCTCCGGCCCTGCCAGCCGGCCGGCAGTTCCCCCCGGCCGCGCAGCGCGCCCAGGTCGCCGCCCAGTTGCCCGATGTCGCGGAAATGCCGGGACAGACGGGTGAACACCACCCACAGCGCCAGCACGCCCAGCCCCAGCACGCCGATGAGGGCATACGCCACGTCGCGGTCCTCGCCCGCGCCCTGGCCCGCGCGCTGCACAGCGTCGGTGCCAACCCAGGCCAGCGCCACGGCCGCCACCGTCAGCCCAACCACCACCGTCCGCCACGTGCCGCCCATGACCGCTCCCGTCTCCCGCGCACGCCGACTGTAGCACCCGGTGTCACATGCGGGAAAACGTGTCGACGGTGCGAAGGATCGCCGGGCCGACGAGAACGATGAAGAGCGGCGGAAGGATGAACACCATCAGCGGCACCGTCATGATGGCCGGCAGGCGCGCCGCCTTCTCCTCGGCCTTCAGCATGCGCTCGGTGCGCATCTCGCCGGCCAGCACGCGCAGCGACTGCGCCAGCGGCGTGCCGTAGCGCTCGGTCTGCACCAGCGTGGTGACCAGCGCGCGCACGCTGGGCAGCGGCACGCGCTCGGTCAGGCCCTGGAAGGCCTTGCTCCGGTCCGGCAGGAAGCCGAGTTCGACCGACGTCAGGCCGATCTCCTCGGCCAGTTCGGGGCACGCCTCGCCCATCTCGCGGGCGACGCGGTCGAAGGCGCTGTCGAGGCTGAGGCCGGCTTCCGCGCAGATGACCAGCAGGTCGAAGGCGTCGGGCAGCGCCCGGCGGATGGCGGTCTGCCGTCTTCCCGCCACGCTGCGCAGGAAATATTCCGGCAGCATCGAGCCGACGTAGGCGATGATCAGGCAGACGCCCATCGCCTGCACGTCGTCCAGTGCCACCGGCCGCAGCCCGTAGACGATGCCGACGGCGGCCGCCCCCGCCAGAACCGGCAGGCAGATCTTGGCGAACAGGTAGACGGTCATCGCGTCCTTGCCGCGGTAGCCGGCGCGGGAAAGCTTGGCCGCCGCCTGCTCCGCGGTCTTGCCGCCGGCCATCCGGAACCGGTCGACGACGCTCCGCATCAGTCCGATGCGCCCGGCCGGCCGGTCGGCGCGCCGTACAGTGCGGGTCAGGTCGCCTTTCAGGGCGTCGCGCCGCCGCTGCAGCGCCTTGAGGCGGGACGCCAGCGGGTCGCGCTCGATGAAGGCGTTCCAGATCAGCACCACCACCGCGAACGCCGCCAGCCCGGACAGCCAGGATGCCAGATCCTCCGGCGTCATGCCGGAAAAGAGGGTGTCGAGGTTCATATGTCGAACCTCACCATCTTCGCCATCACCAGCGCCCCCGCCAGGATCATGCCCAGCGCGATGGCGCCCATGATCTGGCCGCGCGGGTCCTCGAAGAAGATGGCGGCGTAGTCCGGCTTCAGCAGGCTGATGGCGCCGAACATCAGGAACGGCAGCGAGCCCACGATGTAGGCGCTGGCCCGCGCCTCCGACGACAGGGCGCGCACCTTCATCTTCATTTGCCGGCGCTTGCGCAGCAGGTCGGACAGGTTGGCGAGCGTCTCGGCCAGATTGCCGCCGGTCTCGCGCTGGATCGCCATGGCGATGATGAGGAAGCGGAACTCCGGCGTGTCGATGCGTCTGGCGACGTCCCACAGCGCGGCGTCCAGCGACTGGCCCAGGCGCACGGCGTCGCCCACCCGGCGAAACTCGGTGCCCAGCGGGTCGGGCACCTCGCGCGCCACCGCGTTGATCGATTCGGTGACCGGCAGGCCGGAGCGCAGGCCGCGCACGATCAGGTCGATGGCGTCGGGAAACTGCGCGATGAACGCCGCCACCCGGCGGTTGCCCATCACCTTGACCGTAACGTGCGGCACGCCCAGCCCGACGATGACGGCCAGCGTCAGCGGCAGCGGTGCCGGCAGCCGCAGCACCAGCGACAGCGCCGCCCAGGCCACCGCCGCGACCAGCAGGTTGACGGCGACGTACTCGCCCAGCGGGATGCGCCGCCCGGTGCGGGCCAGACGTTCGCGGACGCGCTGGGGGTTGGGGACCAGCGCCTTGATCAGCCGGTCCAACGTGGCGATCGAGCTGTCCGCGCGGTCGAGGCGCAGTGACGCCGCCTTGGCCGAGGCGCCGGCACGCCGTCCCTTCTGCCCCTCGGCCCCGACGCGGGCGAGGCGGCGCTTCAGCTCCTTGTCGCTGCCGCCGGTGAAGGCCAGCCCCAGCAGCAGGATGGTCAGGAAGGCGCCCGCGCCGGCCAGCAGGGCGAGCACGGGGATGCCGCCCACGGTCGCCATCACATCGCCTCCAGAAGCGCCTTGTCGAGGCCATAGTAGGCGGCCTTCGACAGGAAGTTCGGGCGCACGCCGGCAGGCTTGAACTCGCCCGTCAGGCGCCCGTCCGGGCGCTCGCCCTTGAACTCGAAGGTGAAGAGATCCTGCATGGTGATCACGTCGCCCTCCATGCCGATCACCTCGGTGATGTGGGTGACGCGGCGGATGCCGTCGCGCATGCGGCTGATCTGCACGATCAGGTGGAGCGCCGAGGCGATCTGCGTGCGCACCGCCTTCGACGGCATGTTCAGCCCGGCCATGCCGAACATGTTCTCCAGGCGGGTCAGCGCCTCGCGCGGGCGGTTGGCGTGGATGGTGCCGAGCGAGCCGTCGTGGCCGGTGTTCATGGCCTGGAGCATGTCCACCGCCTCCGACCCGCGCACCTCGCCCAGGATGATGCGGTCGGGGCGCATGCGCAGCGCGTTCTTCACCAGATCGCGCATGGTGATCTCGCCGTGCCCTTCCAGGTTGGGCGGGCGCGTCTCCAGGCGCACGACGTGCGGCTGCTGGAGCTGGAGTTCCGCCGCGTCCTCGATGGTGACGATGCGCTCGGAATGGTCGATCAGTTGCGACAGCGCGTTCAGCAGCGTCGTCTTGCCCGATCCCGTGCCGCCGGAGATCAGGATGTTCAGCCGGCAGCGCGCCGCGATCTTCAGGACCGTGCACATGGCGGGCGAGACGTTCTCCTGCCGCGCCATGATGTCGAGCGTGATCTTCTTCTTCGAAAACTTGCGGATCGAGATCGACGTGCCGTCGATGGCCAGCGGCGGGGCGATGACGTTGACGCGGCTGCCGTCGGCCAGGCGCGCGTCGCAGATCGGTGTGCTCTCGTCGATGCGGCGGCCGACGGCGGTAACGATGCGCGTGGCGATCGCCATGACGTGCGCGTTGTCGCGGAACTGCACGTCGGTCAGTTCCAGCTTCCCCTTGCGCTCCACGTACACCTGACGCGGGCCGTTCACCATGATGTCGGTGACCGCCTCGTCCGCCAGCAGCGGCTCCAGCGGGCCCAGGCCCAGCATGTCGTCGAGGATGCGCTCGACCAGTTCCTGCCGTTCGGTGAGGTTGAGCTGAAGGCGCTGTTCCAGCAGCAGGTCGTGCACGATGTCGCCGACGTCGCGCGTCAGCTCCGACCGGCTGAGCGCGGCCGCCGCGGCGGTGTCGATGCGCTCCAGCAGCAGCGGCTGGATGCGGTCCTTGGCCTGGTCGATGGTGGCGCGGTTGGCGGTGGCGGCGCGGGCCGGCGCCTCGGCCGGCTTCGCCTCCGCCTCCGGTTCCTGGTCGGGAACGGCGGCGAAGGGCTGGGGAAAGAGCTGCGGCGGGAGGGTCGGCGGCGTGGTCGGCGTGCCCACCGCGCGCAGGATGGCCGACAGCGAGGGCGGCGCCATCGGAGACACGCCGGGAGGCACGCCGGAGGGCGCCGGCGGTTCCGGCTCCGACGCGCGCGCGGGCGCCGGAGCCGCCGGTTCGGCCGCGGTGACGGCGGGGGCCGCGTCCTCGTCCCGGCGCAACGGCAGCGGCACGACGACGGAGCGGACAGCGGCCAGCACCTCCGCATGGTCGACCGGGCGCAGGGCCAGCAGCCCGTTGATGCACAGCGTGACGAGGTCGCGCTGGTCGAGCAGGTTGAGCTGCCGGCGGTCGCGGGCCAGCAGTTCGTGCAGGACGGTCTTCACTTCGCGCGCGACCTCGCCGCGCGGCATCGTGGCGGCGCGCGCCGGGTCGATGCGCCGCGACAGGTCGGGCAGGTAATGATCGCGCATGGCCGCCAGACCGCCGCCCGGCCCGCCCGTCAGGTCACCCGATCCGCGGCCGTCCGGCGGCAGGCGAAGGCCGCCGCGTCCCCGCGTGCCGCACAGCATCACGCACCATCCTTCTTGAACCAGCCCAGCAGACCTTTCTTCGCCGGCGGCTGGGCGTCGGCCATCTGCATGGCGAGCCCGCGCAGCGCCTTCACCACCGCCGACGCCGGGGAAAGCTGCGCCACCGCCTTGCCCTGGTTGGTGGCGGCGGCGACGGTCTTGTCCTCGTCCGGCACGACGTGGGCGAGCTTGGCCCCGATCCCCTTCTCGAACGTCGCCTGATCGACCTGCGGCTTGCGCGACCCGCCGGCCCGGCTGGCGACCACCACGCAGGCCGGCCCGCCCAGCACCTTGATCACCTGCATCATGCGCGCGGTGTCGCGGATCCCGGCCAGCGACAGCTCCGACACCAGCACCACCTGCTCGGCCGAGCCCAGCACCGGCCGGTTGGCCGGCAGCAGGTGGCGGGGCATGTCGACGACGACCACCTCGTGCGTTCCGCGCAATTCCTCCAGCAGCGCCCCCAGCGCCGCGGGGCCGAACGACACGCTCTCCTCCAGCGGTTCCTCGGCGCCCAGGACGGACAGCCGGTCGCTCTCCGTCACCATGGAGCTAGCGACCAGCAGGCTGTCCAGCCGGTTGGGCGTCTCCAACGCCTCGCGCAGGCCGCGTCCCGGCTCCAGGTCCAGCGCCAGCGTGTCGGTGCCGAAGTGCAGGTCGAGGTCGAGCAGCGCCGTCTTGCGCTTCAGCTCGTGCGCCAACAGCCACGCGGTGTTGACCGCCACCGTGCTGGCCCCCACCCCGCCGCGCACGCCGACCACGACGACCAGACGGCCGGGCTGCATCTCCTGCGGCTGAGCGCGGCGCGGCGTCTGCTTGGCCTGGCGGATGACGTGATGCAGCGCCTCCGGCGCCAACGGCTTCACCAGGTAGTCCGAAGCGCCGGCCGAGATTAGGTCGCGGTACAGGTCGATGTCGTTGGCCGTGCCGAGGCCGACCAGCCGGGTGTCCGCGCCGGCCATGGAGGCGAGCTTCGCCACCGTGGCGAACGGGTTGGCGGTGCCGTCCAGGTCCACCAGCAGCACCTTGGGCGACGGCAGGTCGTGCGCGAGCATCTCCAGAACGTCGCCCGCCCCGCCACGCTGCACGACCGAGCCGGACCAGCCCATCTCGCCGGCCACCGCGCGCGCGACCTGGAAGGAATCCTCGTCCGCGACGAAGGCAAGGAACGAATCGCCCGTGGGGGCCTCCGGCGAACCTTTGAAAAGCGTCACCACACCAGACATCACTTCGCTCCCGCCGGCTCCGTGTACCCGGTGCCCGGGGGCCGGATCGGCTTTTCCTCACCCTTGCGCCAGCGCTCGACCGCCGCCGCCTCGCGTTGCGCGTCCGGCGGCCCGGTGCGGCGGCCGTCCAGCAGGTCGCGCGGCTCCTCCACCGAGACGCCCAGGTTGCGCGACTGCGAACAGCCCATGCCGAACGGGGTGTTGTGCCAGGCGTTCACGCGCAGCGTGGGCACCGTGGTCGGCGTCGGCCCGCACTCCGGCGGCACGGCGACCAGCCGCTCGGCGTTGCCGGCGGCCGGGGCCAGCACGACGGGGTCGTAGGGCCGGTCCACCGCGTTCGGGGTGCAGGCGGCCAGGGCGGCAACAGACAGGACCATCAGGGGGGCGATCAGCGTCCGCATGGCGCACCTCATTCCACGACGTAGCCGACGGGGCCGTTCAGCTTGAGCTGCGCGGGCGGGCGGGGTCCCGGTCCGGGCTGCGTCAGGCGGCCGAACAGCACGCGGTCGATGAACGGGGCCGGCGAGAAGCTGTCGGTCGGCGCGGAAAGCTGCGACGGGCCGGACGCCGGGCGCACCACATAGGGCGTCACGATGATGACCAGTTCGCTCTCGTTGCGCTGGAAACGGGACGAGCGGAACAGTGTGCCCAGGATCGGGATGTCGCCCAGGCCGGGGAACTTGTCCATCGTCTCGTTCAGGTTGTTCTGCAGGAGGCCGGCGATGGCGAAGCTCTGGCCGCTGCCCAGTTCGATGGTCGTCTCCGCGCGCCGCGTGCGCAGCGCCGGGATGACGAACTGGCTGAGCTGGATGCCGTTGGCGAAGTCCAGCTCGCTCACCTCCGGGCGCACGCGCATGCTGATGCGCTCGTTGCTCAGCATGGTGGGCGTGAAGGCCAGCGACACGCCGAAGGGCTTGAACTCGATGGTGACGCGGTCGTTGTCCTGCGGGACGATGATGGGGAATTCGCCGCCAGCCAGGAAGCTGGCCGTCTCGCCCGACGCCGAGACGAGGTTCGGCTCGGCCAGGATGGTGATCAGGCCGTCGCTCGCCATGGCGTCGATCAGGCCGTTGATGTCCCAGCGCGAGGACTTGTAGCGGAACAGCGCGTTCATCTGGTCGGGCGTGCGGGTGAAGCCGGTCAGCGCGCCCGCCGCGTTGGTGCCGGCGACGATGTCGGTGACGCCGGTCGCCAGCCCGATGAAGTAGTGCGAGCCGAGCGCCCCCAGCGCCTCCCAGTTGAAGCCGAAGTCCTCGCGGATCGAGCGGTTCACCTCCGACACGCGCACGCGCAGCATGATCTGGGTCGAGCCGGTGATGGTGAGCCGGTTGAGGATCTCCCCCTGCTCGGCCGGGACGAAGCGGGCGGCGATGCGGCGCGCGTCCTCCGCCTCGGTGGCGTTGGCGACGTTGCCGCTCAGCACCACGGCACCGTCCACCGACGACACGGTGACCTGCCGGTTGGGCAGGCGCTCGCGCAGCGCGCGCTCCAGCCCGCTGAGGTTGGGGGTGACGATGACGCGCCGGTTCGCCACCATCTGCTCGCCGCCGTTCACCGCCAGCAGCGAGGTTTCGCCCGGCTTCTTGCCGAAGACGTAGACCATGGTCGGCGACATGACCTGCACGTCGGCGATGTCGGGATTGGCGATGAAGACGGAGGACGCCGCCTGGCGCAGCCGCACCATCTGCCCCTTGTCCTGCTCCAGGCGCAGGACCGACGCATCCTGCGCCACGGCGGGGGCCGCCGGGGGAACGGCCCAGGCCAAAATCAGCACGATGAAACAGGACAGGACACGCCGCATGGTCGACTTACCTCGGTGCGAAGGTTTGCTCCGTGGCGGTGGACCCACGGACGACCTGTACTTTTACCATCGCGGCACCACTTCCGCTCGGGGTACTTTCGGGAGGAGGCATCGGCGGCGCGGCCGATGCCGTTCCACCCAGTCCGGCGCCCAGCCCCAGGCTGACGTCGCTGTCCCAGGTGATGGTGTGGGTGGGCGCCGCGGTCACGGCGTCGGTTGCCGTCCCGCCGCTGGCGGCGGTGTCGGCGGCGGCCATCTCCACGCCCTCGCCCGGCTTGGCGAGGCTGCGCAGGCTCAGCGACAGCGCCCCCATCTGGGCGGCCACGGCCACCGCCTCCGCCTGCCGGGGGGAAACCTCCAGCGTGGCGGTCTGCGCCGTCTTCACCTCGCCCTTCTGGTCGTTGTTGCGCTGGTCGAGCGCCAGCACGCGCACGTCGCGCAGCACCGTCTCGCTGGCGCGGCGATCCTTGTCCAGATCCTCGTGCCGGCCCAACGCCTGGGTCAGGATGACGTCGACACGGTCGCCCGGAAAGATGAAGCCGGCCACACCCGTGACGCCGTTCACCGCGATCGACACGGCGCGGGCGCCCGGCGTCAGCACGGCGGCCAGAAAGCCGCGCTCGCCCGGCTTGACGACGCGCCCGTCGGTGATCGGCTCGCCCACGCGGATGCCCTGGCGGACGACCGAGCCCTGGAACTCCTCGGCGGTGCGCTGGCCTTCGACGGCGTAGAGCTTGGCGATGCCGTCGTCCTCCGGCCAGGCGCGCCAGCGGAGCTGCCCCGGCTGCACCAGGGTGCCGGCTGGCAGGTCGGCGGCGGCGACCAGGACGCGCTGCTGCTTCGGTGGTTGGGGCGCCGTGGCCTCCGCGGGGGCCGGCCGGCTCTGCCGGATCAGCGTGCGGGTGATCTGCACGGTCCCGCCGGCGATGACCAGCGCCAGCAGGACGAGGATGATCTTGCGGACCGACATGGCATCACCTCTTCAAACCCCGGTTCCGGCAGCGAGCCCGGCGAGCGACCAAAGCCCGCCGGCCGCGATCGCCACCCCGTAGGGAACCCGCTGCTTCGCGGCCGATGGCGCGGCGTCGCCCGACGGCGCCGTGGCCGGCGTGCGGGACAGGCGCGCGGCGGCCAGCATGACCAGCGCCACCGCGCCTCCGGCGACCGCCACCACCAGCAGCAGGTCGGCCAGTCCCTGCGGTCCCGCCCACAGCGCCGCGGCGGCCAGCAGCTTCACGTCACCGCCGCCCATGGCGCCCATGTAAAAGAGGCCGGCGCCCACCGCGAAGGCGGCGGTGCCGGCCGTCAGGTGCCCCGGCCACGACAGCCCGGCCGGGGTCAGAAAGGCATAAACGCCGAACAGCGCCGCCAGCCCCAGGCTGAAGGCGTTAGGAATGAGGTAGCGGCGGACGTCGCCGATGGCCGCGAAAACGAAAAGAGCCGCCGCGGCGGCAAGGACCAAGTGAAGGATGGTCATGTCATCCCCCAAGTATCTGGCTGTCGTGGCCGCGTGGTTTTTCTTGGCGCGGCCGTGTGGGGGAACGCTGTGCTTCGGAAAACTGGGTCCATCCGGGACGGCGGCGTGACGCCCCGTCCCGGATGCCGACCCAACGGCGTCGGCGATGGCAGCTTGGCCGAGCGGCCTTCGCCGGCGCCCTCGCCCAACCGATCAGGTGGGGTTCAGCAACGTTCCGACGCGAGTCACCAGCGTTCCGATGCTGCCACCCAAAAGCTGCAGTGCGGTCATCAGGGCAATGGAAACACCGGCGATGAGCAGCGCATACTCGATGGCGGTGGCGCCGGATTCGTTCTTCAGCAGAGCGCGGATGGTACGCATGGAAGCCTCCAAAGGGTCGATTGGGTCGGATCGGTCTTGGTTCGGAAGATCGATCGCTCGTGGCGATAAGCCCATTGAATACCCTATTTGTTAATAAGAAGTTAAGATGCCGGATGGCACAAGACAAAATTGCCTTTTGACAAGTAAACGCGCTTTGTGTCCATTTTCGTCCACTTTTTATCACACGATGCCCTGACAAGATTTTCGCATAATAACTTCGTATTGGCAGGGGTTTGCCGGTAGAGTGCCGGCACAGTCGCGGCGAACCGGGAGGGGATTTCCGGATGAATTGCTTCGAATTTCGAACCATTCCGATTCGAATGCGCGCGCGAATCGGGAGCGATGCGGAAGTAATACCCAAGTGATAGATATCTCAGCAATTCACCTTGATCATACCACCTCTTAGGCAATAGATTGAGCTCCAAGTCGCCATGGCCTATAACGCCAGACGACGGAAGTGGACGGGGTTAACTTCTCTGCAACGCAGAATCCTGGGGGCGGCCATGACCATGTACTATCCGGGGCCGTACGGGCATCCAATGCCCCGTCGCTCCGCACGTAGGATCGCCATCGCCGTCGGCCTGCTGCTGGCCGTCGGCCTGGCCGGCGCTGCGGCGGTGGGCGTGGACGCGGTGCGCGGCTACATGGTGCAGGCCCGCCTGACCCGCGCGGTGGACGAGGCGGCGCTGGCCGGCGGCCGCATCCTGTTCGAGGACCAGCGCCACGGCCACATCCGCAAGTTCTTCGACAGCGCCTTCCCGCAGGGATTCCTGGGCGCCGAGACCGCCCCCCTGGCCATCGCCGACGACCCGCAGAGCGGCACACTGACGGTGCGCGGCACCGCCCGGGTGCAGGCGACGTTCCTGCGCCTGCTCGGCTACGGCGACATGGTGGTGGAGGCGCGCTCGGTCGTTCGCCGTTCCGTGCGCGGCGAATCCGCCGCCATCACCCGCCGCCCCACGCTGTAGGCCCCCGCCCTACTCCGCCGCCCGGCGCGCCGGCGCCCCGTCCAGCCAGGGGCGGCACAGGCTGGGCGCGCCGAAATGGTGGCCCTGCAACAGCCGAACCCCCTCGTGCCGCAGCGCGGCGGCGTGGCCGGCGTTCTCCACCCCTTCCGCCACCGTCGTCAGGCCGAACCCTTCGGCCAGACCCAGCACGCTGCGGATGAACAGCAGGGCGTCGCGCTCGCGCTCCATCTCCTGCACGAAGGACCCGTCGATCTTGACGATGTCCACCGGCAGCGCCTTCAGGTGCCGGTACGACAGGTAGCCGGCGCCGAAGTCGTCCAAGGCCACGCGGCAGCCGAGCGCCCGGACGATGCCGACGAACCGCGCGGTCTCCTCCAGGTCCTCGATGGCGGCGGTCTCGGTGATCTCGATGATGAGCCGCCGCGCCAGGTCCCGCCGCCCGCCGATCAGCCCGTGCAGCGCCGCCAGCCAGCTTCCGTCCGCGGTCGTCGCGGCCGACAGGTTGACGGCGAGTCGCACGTCCGGATCCGCCTCCAGGTCGTGCACGACCATGGCCAGCGTGTGATGGTCGATTCGCCGCGCCATGCCCAGGCGCTCGACCGCCGGCATGAAATCGCCGGCCGGCAACTCGCCCGCGCCCGCGGCATGGCCGCCGGTGATCCGCAGCAGGCATTCGTAAAAGGCCACGCCGCCCGCAGCCGCGACCACCGGCTGGTAGGCGAAGCGCAGCTCGCCGCCGCGCAACGCCGCGCGCACCCGCTGTCCCATGGCGACGCTGGCGCGCAGGGCCCCTTGCTGCGGACTGGTCGCCGCATGCGGCCAGAAGCCGTCGCGCCCCTGGCGCTTGGCCTCCTGCAAGGCGCTCTCCGCCCGTGTCATCGTGGCCGCCGCGTCGTCCGCGGCGACGAGGCCGCCGACGGACACCGTGACGTGCAGCGGCCCGGCCGGAGTTGCCACCGGCGCCGCGCGCACGGCGTTCAGCAGCGTCTCGGCGACGCGCGGCATGAACGCCTCCGGGCAGCGCGGCAGCACCACGCCGAACAGGTCGCCGCCCAACCGCCCCACCGTATCGCCGCCACGCACCGCGCCGGCGATGCGCTTCGCCACCTCCACCACCACGGCATCCGCCGCGGCGTGGCCGATCGCCTCGTTGATCAGGCCCAGCTTGTCGATCCCGACGGCCAGATAGGCCGGCGCGCCCGCATCCATGGGGCCGGCCATGGCGTCGTCCAGCACCGCGCGCAGATCGTGGCGGTCGGGCAGCCCGGTCATCGAGTCGCGCCGGACGCCGCCTGCGGAAGGGCGCAACAGGCCATGGATGCGGCTCGGCGTCCCGTCGCCCGCGCATTCCACGCGGCCCCGTTCGTTCACCCGCCGGGTCGTGCCGTCGGGCAGGCGCAGGCGGTAGTCGCAATCGAAGGGCGCCCCGCCCGGACGATGCGCGACCAGCGCCGCGTCGCGACGCGCGCGGTCGTCGGGATGCACCAGCGCGCGCCACGCCGCACCGGTCGCCGCCGGGGGGGCGTCCCCCGCCCAGACCACGGCGTCGCTGGTTAGGTCCCAGTCATAGGCGACGTCGCCCGACGCGGCCAGGGCCGTCACCATCACCGCATCCCGTGCGGACGCTTCATCGGCCGTCAGGCCTGCCATGTCGGTTTCCTTCAACCCCGCCGCACCCCTCCGATTCGGGGGCCGCCCCGACCCGGGTGCCGCGAACGGACGCCGCGCGTCCGCCTTTCACGCTATGGGCAGATGGTTTAAAGTACATTAAGCTAAAATATAACAATAATCGACCCCGACAAGGCGGGGAATTAACGTTCCGCCAACCCTGCCGCGTGTAGGGTGATGATGACCGCCCCTCATTCACCCGATCCACCGCCCGTCCCGTGAGCCTCATCCCCGCCCTTCCCTCGCCATTGGTGACGACTGCGTCGTCCGGCCCTTCGGGCGTGGCGAAGCTGAAGCAGATGCTCATGTCGGACGTGATCGCGGTGACCCCGGTCAAGCCGATCCCCGGCGAGGGCCAGCCGCAGGGCCGCCGCCGCGACGACGTCCAACAGACCGAGGACGCCGTCCGCCGTGGCGGACGGGCATCCGGCGCGGCCGCCCGCGGCACCGCGGGCAGCACCGGCGAAACGGACGGCGGCTCGCCCCGCGTCGCCGGCGGCGGGTCGGACGCCGGCCCGGTGACGGCCAGCCCCGTGCCGCTGAGCGCCGGGCCGACGGTGGGATTCGTGACGCAGAGCATCGCCCAGGAAGCGGTCGGTACCGGCCTGCACATCGAGCCCTGGCAATCCGCCATCCAGGCCTACCGCCGCGCCGACTCCGGCCCGAACGAGCCCCTGGTCAGCCGGGTCAGCGTATAAGCCTCAACCCTCGCCGTTCATCTGTTCCTGCTGGTAGGCCTGCAGGCCGATGCGCTGGATAAGGTCGAGCTGCGTCTCGATCCAGTCGATGTGCTCCTCGGTGTCCTCGAGGATTTCCCCGAAGATCGCGCGGCTCTGGTAGTCGCGCAGGTTCTCGCACTCGGCGATGGCGACCTGGAGCAGGCCGCGGTTGTGCGTCTCGATGCCCAGGTCGGCGTTCAGCATCTCCGGCAGGTCCTCGCCGATCTTCAGCTTGTGCAGGTCCTGGAGGTTCGGCAGCCCTTCGAGGAACAGGATGCGCTCGATCAGTTTGTCGGCGTGCTTCATCTCGCCGATGGATTCCTCGTGGACCTTGCGGGCGATCCGTGTCAGGCCCCAGTTCTTCAGGATGCGCGCGTGCAGGAAGTACTGGTTCACCGCCGTCAGTTCGTTGGTGAGGATGGTGTTCAGATGCCTGATCACCGACGGATCGCCCTTCATCATGTTTCCCCGTGTTGCCAAGCCCAAGCCCAAGCCCAAGCCCAAGCCCAAGCCCAAGCCTGACCCGCCGACAGCCTCGGATCAAGCTGCTTTCTCGCCGCCCCCGGCCAGGGGGGCGTGCAACAGCGCCAGCGGGAAGCGGTCGAGGAGGTCGGCCATCGGCAGTTCGCCCTCGGTGGGCAGCGGCACCGCGCGGCCGGTGAAGGCGTCCGCCGGAACGGCCGATTCGGGGAGTTCGGGCAGCATCAGCGTTGTGTCGCCCCATGCCTCGGCCGGCGGCAGCGGCACGTTCACCCCCTTCATCAGCGGCAGCACGAGGCGCGGCGCCACCACCAGCACGAAGCCCGACGAGTCGCGGCGCAGGAAGGCGACCACCCGCTCGGCGTGCGCGCCCACCACCTCCACCGGGCGGTAGTCGCCCAGCGCGAACAGCAACGGCTCCCGCTTGCGCAGGGCCAGCGCGCGGGCGACGACGAACTGCTTGATCCGCCCGTCGCGCCACCCCTTCAGCAGCGCGGTTCCGTCCTCCTCCTCGCCGATGGCATCCAGCGCGTGCTGGCGGGCGGCGTAGTCCACGGGGCGGCGGTTGTCGGGATCGACGAGGCTGAGGTCCCAGAAGTCGGTGCCCTGATAGAGGTCCGGCACGCCCGGCGCCGTGATCCGCAGCAGCGTCTGCGCCAGCCCGTTCACCGCCCCCACCGGCGCCACCGTGTCGAGCAGGTCCATCAGCTCGGCCAGGAAGGGTGCGCTGCGCTCGGAATCGAGCAGACCGTGCACGAAGCGGTCCAGCGCGTTCTCATAGTCGGCGTTGGGCGTGGCCCAGGACGATCGCACCTTGGCCTCGCGCACCGCCTTGGTCATGTAGGCGCAGACCCGCTCACAGAACTCCTTCAGCCCCTCGCCGGTCGGCCAGGCGAGGTGGAGCGGCCAGGCGCCCACCAGCGTCTGGTACAGCAGGTACTCGTCGTTGCGGCCGGGGGCGGCGGCGCCCTCGATCTCGCGCTTCTTGAAGCGGTTCATGCGCTGCCAGCGGCGCACCCGCGCCTCCCACTCCTCCGGCATCTCGGAGAGCACGGCGATGCGCACGCGGGTGTCCTCGCCGCGCTTGTGGTCGTGCGTGGCGGTGGCCAGCATGTTGAAGGGAAAGCGCTTGAGGCGCTCCTGGTTGACGTGGTGGAAGGCGGCGACGCTGGTGCCGAAGCGGCCCGGCTCGCCCCCCACCTCGTTCAGGCTGACCAGACGGAAGTAGCGGTAGAACGCCGTGTCCTCCAGCGCCTTCGCCATGACCGGGCCGGAGAACTGCTGCGCCTTCATGGCGACGTGCACCACGTCCTCCGTACGGTAGCCGCGCTGCCCGCCCCGCGCCCCCTCGCGCCCGACATCGGTGCTCAGCGCCGCCAGCAGGAAATCGTACACCGACGCGTCGGCCGCGCCGGCCAGCTTGCGCGCCCGGCCGATCGCCCAGTCCAGGTAGCGGCGGTCCACCTCCTCAACCCGGTCGGCCGTCACATAGGTGCGGTAGACCGGCAGGCAGGCGACCACGTCGGCCAGCGCCCGGCGGATGCCGGTCAGCGTGAAGTCGCGGGTGTTCCAGCTCTGCTGCGCCAGCCGGTGCAACTGGCCGGCCAGCACGTGCAGCTCGGCCGACAGGCTGGACTGGATGATCTTGCGCTTGGTCTCCACCACCAGCTTCTCGAAATCCACCTCGCGGCGGATGAAGCGGTGGTAGACCTCGGTCATGGCGGCTTCGTTGGCGGCGTCGACGAACAGGCCACCCACCAGGTTCATGAACTCGTAGCCGGTGGTGCCGGCCACCGGCCAGTCCTCGCGCAGGGTCTCGTGGTGCCCCAGGATCTTCTCGACCACCACGTAGAACGGCTGGCGCAGGCGCAGCCCCGGCGGATCGGGCGCGGCCGGCGCGCCGGGGCGCAGCGTCAGGTAGGCGGCGCGGTCCTGCAGCTTCTCGAAATAGCCGGCCGGATCGTACAGCCCGTCCACGTGGTCGAGCCGCAGCCCCTGCAGCTTGCCCTCGCCGATCAGGCGGAAGACAAGCTGGTGCGCCAGTTCGAACGCCTCCGGCCGGTCGATGCGCAGACCGGCCAGGTCGTTGATGTCGAAGAAGCGGCGGTAGTTGATCTCGTCCGCCGCCACCCGCCAGTAGGCGACGCGGTAGTTCTGCTCCTCCAGCAGCTCGTGCAGCGCCTGGAAGCTGTCCGGCTCGCCCGCGCGGCCGTTGATGGCGGTCACCGCGGCCTCGATCGCCGCACCAATGTCCGGATCGGCGGCCACCATGGACGCCAGTTGGGCGCGCAGCTCCTCCGCCTCGCGGTGCACGGCCGTCTGCCGCTGCACCGAGCGCACGCTGCCGCCCAGCCCGGCGAAGGCCACGATCAGCGCGTCCAGCGCCGCCCCGCGCTCGCCGGCCTCCTTATCGCCCCCCTTGTCGACCAGGGCGTCGCGCGCGGGCCTCAGCAGGCGCGGGTAGTCACGCACGGCAACGGGGAAGCGGTGCGACCAGTACCACACGCTGAAGGCGCCGCGCTCGGCGTCGAACTTCAATTGCAGTTCGCCGCGCTCCAGCACCGCACCGTACTGGTCGCCCAGAAAGGGCAGCAGCACCTTGCCGTGCAGGTTCGTTTCCGGCGGGGTCCAGTCGATGTCGAAGAACGGAGCGAAGGGGGACGCCGGTCCCCACTCCAGCACGTCCAGCCACCAGGGATTGTCGTTGGCGCCGACGCCCATGTGGTTGGGCACGAAGTCCAGGATCAGCCCCATCCCGTGCGCGTGCAGGGCGGCGACGAACGCGTCGAAGGTCGCCGCGTCGCCGACCTCCGGGTTGAACTGCGCGTGGTCGGTGATGTCATAGCCGTGCGTAGAGCCGGCGCGCGCCTTCAGGAACGGCGAGGCATAGACGTGGCTGACGCCCAGCGCGGCGAAGTACGGCACCAGCTCCGCCGCCCGTTCGAACGTGAAATCCCTGGTGAACTGGAGGCGGATGGTGGCGCGGGGAACGGCGGGGGCTGCCGTCATCGGCCCTCGCGCGCGGCGACGACGGCGGCGGCGAGCGAACGCACGTCCGCGTCGGTGGCAATGGCGTCCAGGTCACGGCTCAGGCGGCGGCGCCAGTTGGGATGCTGGTCGACGGTGCCCGGCAGGTTTGGTTGCTCGGTCTCGCCAAGCGCGTCTTCGATCTGCACCATCGCGATCCCTCCGGGTGTCTTGCCCAGATAACGGTGTGCCGCTTCCGCCAGTTCCCGCGACCACGGCTGCGCCCCGTCGTCGGTGGGATAGCCGGCGGGCCTCAACCCCTCGCGCCCCAGCGCCTGCAAGAGGCGCCAGCGGTCGACGCCGCGGTCCCAGGCATCCTTGTCCAGCGCCGCCTGGTTCGGATAGAGGTCCAGGCGCTGGCGCCATTCCAGATCGTGCGCCGTCCAGAAGCCGCGGAAGGTCGGCAGGTCGTGCGTGGTCAGCGTCACCATCGCCGCCTCCGGGTACGCCGACGGCGCCAGGAAGCCGCCCTCGTGATCGCGCTCGAAGTACAGCACGCGGTAGCTCAGCACGCCCGCGCCCTGCATAGCCGGGCGGAAGCCCTCCGGCACGGTGCCCAGGTCCTCGCCGATGACGACGCAGCGCTGCCGGCGCGATTCCAGCGCCACGATGCGCAGCAGATCCTCGAACGGGTATTCGACGTAAGCGCCGTCGCCCCCATTGGCGGGGATCCAGAACAGGTGCTTCAGCGCCATCACATGGTCGATGCGCAAGGCACCCGCGTGGCGCATGTTGGCGCGCACGGCGGCGATGAAGGGGGCGTACGCCGCTTCCCGCAGGCCCACGGGGGACAGCGGCGACAGGCCCCAGTTCTGCCCCTTCATGTTGAACTGGTCGGGCGGCGCCCCGACGTTGGCCCCTTGCACGAGGCAGTCGGGCGCGGCCCAGGCCGTCGCCCCGCCCGGGTGCACGGCGACCGCGAGGTCGCGGTAGAATCCCACCGACAGCCCGGCCCGGCGCCCGCGCGCGGCGGCCTCGCCCAGTTGCCGGTCGGCCTCGAACTGCAGGAACTCGAAGAACTCCACGCGCTCCTCGTGCTCGCGCGCGAAAGCTTCCACGGCGGCCGAGTCAGGACGACGGAACGCATCCGGCCACGTCTGCCACATCCAGCGGTTCGGATCCTCGCCGTAGAAGCGCTCGTGCAGCGCGTTGAAGACGGCATGGCGGCGCAGGTCGGCGCCCATCTCCCGCTGGAAGGCGCGGAAGGCCAGCCCACGCGGGCTGACGTCCCCCTCCTTCAGGTTGGCGGCGCGGAAGGCGGGGTACAGCGCCTCCAGCACCGGCATCTTCAGCCGCGACACCGCCGGATAGTCGACCAGTTCCGCCCCGCGCGCGGCGTCCAGGTCCCGGCGGAACGCGTCCGACGACACGATGGCCTGCGCCGCGTCGCAGCCGGCGAACTCCGGCACCGCCTCCACGTCGATGTAGAGCACGTTGAGGAACCGCCGGTCGGACGGCGAGTACGGGCTGAAATGGTTGGGATCGGCGGGGAACAGCGCGTGCAGGGGGTTCAGCCCGACCAGATCGGCCTTGAGATGGGCCGCCGTCTCGGCGAAGCGGGCGAGGTCGTCGAAGTCGCCCATGCCCCAGTCGTCGCCGCTCTTCAGCGCGTAGAGCTGCAGCCCGATGCCCCACAGCTTGTGCCCGTCGGTCACGTCCTGCGGCAGCACGCCGCGCTGCGGCGCCACGATCAGCGTCGTCGAGCCCCGCAGCCCGCCGCCGATTCCCTGTGGACGCACCTCCACGCTCAGCGTGTGGTAGCCCATCGGCAGCCGGTCGGGCAGCGTCAGCGTGCGCCGCTCGAACGCCATGCCGTCCAGCGTCGTCGTCCCGGCCAGGGGCAGCGCGCCGAAGGGCGTCTCGTTCCGGCGTTCGGCCCCGCCCTCCTCGGAAACCGTCCACACCAGCGTTGCGTCGACCAGCCCGGCCGGCGCGGCGACCGGCACGGTGGGGAAGGCGCCTTCGTCCTGCACCTGCACCGGCGGCAGCAGGCGCCGCCACGCCCGCTCCTCGACCGTGCGCAGGCTCTCGGCCACCTCCGCGTCGGTGCCGGCGGCGAGCCCCATGGCCGAAATCAGCGCCGCCATCGTCTCGGGCGAGGTGTCCCGCCGGTTGCCCCAGATGTCGTGGTAGTACGGCTCGATCCCGACGCGCTCGGCCAGCCGGCTCAGTTCGCTCATTCCCAAGACTTCCCCTTCGTCAGTCCGCGTTTCCCAGGAACCACAGCGCCGTCCATCCGGCGATGCGGCCGTGCGCCACATCCTCGGCCGCCGCGTCCTCGCTGGCCGCCAGAAGCCGGCCCGCGGGCCGCGTGACGCCCCCGGACACCATGTCCACCGCCGCGTCGCCCAGGTTCGCCAACAGCGTGAGCGCGCTGCCGTCACTCAGCGTCCAGGCGACGGCGAACGCCGCCCCCCGCCGCCACGCGAGCGATCCGCCGCCCCGCATGCCGCCCAGCCGCGGCATCACGTCCGCCGCCCGCGTGCGCAGCAGCGTCTTGGTGAACGCCAGCCACCCGGCGTGAGGATCGCGCGTCGGCGCCCCCCAGTCCAGTTTAGATCTTTCGAATGTGGCCCGCGCGTTGGGGTCGGGGATGCGTTCGCGGGCGCGCGGATCGGCAAACTCCGGGAACTTGGCGAATTCCCGCCGCCGCCCCTCGCGCACGGCGTCAGCGAGGTCGCCGTGGAAGTCGCAGAAGAAGTTGAAGGGCCGCCGTTCCCCCCACTCCTCGCCCTGGAACAGCATGGGCACCGCCGGGGCCAGCAGCGTCACCGTCGCCAGGGCGTGCAGGCGCCGGGGCTCGGCCAGCACCGCCAGCCGCTCGCCCAGTGCCCGGTTGCCGATCTGGTCGTGGTTCTGCAGGAAGACGACGAAGGCCAGCGGCGACAGATGCGCGCTGGGGCTGCCGCGCCGCTCGCCGTCGCGGTAGGGCGACGGGTCGCCCTGGTAGACGAACCCCTCGGCCAGTGCCCGCGCCATGGCGCCCGCCGGATCGCCGGCATAGTCCTCGTAATAGCCGCCCTTCTCCCCCGTCGCCAGCACGTGCGCCACGTGGTGGTAGTCGTCGTTCCACTGCGCGGTGAAGCGGTCCGCCCCCGGCTCCAGCAGCCGGGACGCGTTGTCGTCGTTCTCCAGCACGAGGTGAACGGGGCGTGTCCGCCCGATGGTGGCCTGCACGCGCTCCGCCAGTTCGTTCAGGAAGCGCCGGTCGCTGTCGTCGATGATGGCGTGCACCGCGTCGAAGCGCAGCCCGTCGAAGCGGTACTCCTCCAGCCAGTACAGCGCGTTGTGGATGAGGAAGTCGCGCACCGTGGCGCTGCCCTCCCCGTCCACGTTGATGGCGGCACCCCAGGGCGTGTGGTGCCGGTCGGTGAAGAATGGGCGGGCGTAGGCGTTGAGGTAGTTCCCCTCCGGCCCGAAGTGGTTGTAGACGACGTCGAGGAACACCATCAGACCCCGCTCGTGCGCCGCGTCGACCAGCGCCTTCAGCTCGTCCGGCGTGCCGTAGGCGCCGTCGGGCGCGAAGGGCAGCACGCCGTCGTAGCCCCAGTTGCGTGTGCCGGGGAAGTCCGACAGCGGCATCAGCTCCACCGCCGTGACGCCGAGATCCCGCAGGTGATCCAGCTTGGCCGTAGCGGCGCGGTACGTGCCCTCCGGCGTGAAGGTGCCGACGTGCAGTTCGTACAGCGCCGTCTCGTGCCACGGCCGGCCGCGCCAGCCGGTGGCCCGCCACGCATAGGCGCCCGGGTCCACGACCTGGCTCGGCCCGTTCACGTCGTCCGGTTGGAAGCGCGAAGCCGGGTCCGGCACCTTGAGCCCGTCCGGCAGCACGAAGCGGTAGCGTGATCCGGGCCGGGCGCGGTCGGTGGTGCACGCAAACCAACCGACGCCGGTGGCCTCCATCGGCAGCAACGCCGTCCCCTCGATCTCGACCTGCACCGCCGCGACGGACGGCGCCCACAGACGGAAACGGACGGAGCCGTCCGACCGCACCTCGGCGCCGAACGGCATGGCATGGGCGGCGTTCGCGATCATGCTGGCCTTGCGTGTGGTGGAGTGGTCCGGTGTCGCGCCGTTCCCCGCAGATCGGCGCTCCCGAATGAGACGTCAACAACCCGCCTCGACGTATGATCCCCGCCCCGCGAACGAATGTATCGGCTCGCAGGACACTTTGTTCCAGCGTGGTCACGGCGCCAATCCCATCTACATACCCTGTGCCCATGGCGAGGGCGTTGTGGAGGTGACGTGAAAGTGCTCTGGCTGACCCTGCTGATGCTGGTCCTGCTGCTGGCCGGGCCGGCGTTCGTGATCGCGTCGGGCACGGTGACGCTCGGCCCGGCCTGGGTAAGCGCCGACCGCGGGCCGGCCGGCCTCGCCCCCGATCCGGCGACGGTGCGCGAGCCGGTGGTCCAGGTCTACGCGGCGCGCGCCGTGTCCTGGCGCGGCGCTTTCGGCGTGCACCCGTGGTTCGCGGTGAAGCCGGAAGGCGCCGCCCACTACACGGTGTACGAGGTGATCGGCTGGCGCCTCTACCGCGGCCTGCCGGTGCTGGCGATCAGCCACCGCGCCCCGGACGGCCGCTGGTTCGGCGCCGCCCCGGTGGTGTTGGCGGAACTGCGCGGCGACGCGGCGGCGGCAGCGATCCCGAAGATCGACGCGGCGGCGCGCGCCTACCCCTACGCCGACCGCTACCGCGTCTGGCCCGGCCCGAACAGCAACACCTTCGCCGCCTGGGTCGGCCGCGCCGTGCCGGAGTTGCGCCTCGACCTGCCGGCGACGGCGCTGGGCAAGGACTATCTGGGCACCGGCCTGTTCGCCCGTGCCCCCAGCGGCACCGGCTGGCAGGTCAGCCTGTTCGGCGTCGCCGGCATCCTGCTGGCCGCCGAGGAGGGGCTGGAGGTGAACCTGCTGGGCCTGACCATCGGCGTGCAGCCCTCCACGCTGTCGGTCAAGCTCCCCGGCCTGGGCGTTCTGCCGGCGCGCACGCGCGGCACGGTGACGGCCACGGCAACGGACGAGGTGGGGTGAGGCTCACGCCCCCGCCTTCGCCCCCTCGGCCTCCGCCCCGGTTCCGGCCCCGGCCACCGCCGCCGCACCACCGCCCGCCGCCCGCGCGGCTTCCGCCGCCTTGGCCTGGGCGATCTGGTCCAGGCGCGCGCGGTAGCCGGCCACCGCCGCCGTCACCTCCCGCACCATCGAATCCAGCGGGCGTTGCGGGTCCACCGCCTGCATCAGTTCGCGCGACAGCTCCTGCGCGTGCGCCACTTCGCGCTCGTCCACGGTGCCGGCGTCGACCTCGGCCCGCAGGTGCTCGACGATCTTCTTCAGGCTGCGCCCAGCCGTGTCGATGGCGGCGTGGTTGCCCACGTCCGGCAGGCGGCGCATCAACTCGTCCACCATGGCCGGCACGCGGCTGAGGTGTTCGACCGCCATCCGGTCGACCGGCGTGCGGGTCAGGCCGGGCATGGCGAACTCGACCAGGAAGGCGGCCTGCACGCTGGCGCGCAGGCGCTTCTGCTCGTTGACGCGGCTCACCGCCTCCAGCGTCATCTTGCGGGGCACCACCGTGCCCCACTTGTTCGTCGCCTTGAGGCGCAGCGTGTTGGGCACGTCGATGAGCGGCACCTGCGTGGCGTCGCGCGGCGACTTGCGACGGTCCGGGCCCGTGTAGTCGGCGGTGACGACGAACTTCTTGCGCGCCTCGACCAGGGTGGTCACCCGCTCCTGCACCTGCTTGGGCGACACCGGTTTGACCAGCAGGTCGTCGGCGCCGGTGTTGGCGACGCGCATCAGCAGCACCGGCGTCGGCTGCCACGTGGTCAGGATGACGCAGGCGAAGGGGTTCGGCGTCCCCGGCTCGTTGCGCAGCGTGCGCACGAACTTCAGCGCCTCCGCCTCCTCCCCGTCGACATCGACCAGCAGCAGGTCCGGCGTGGCGTTGGTCAGCAGCGGTGTCGCATCGCTGACCGTGGTGAAGGTCGCGACGTTCTTCAGGTTGAGGCGGGCCAGCAGTTCGCGCAGCAGGCGCAGCGTGTTGTGCTGGCTGTCGATGATCGCCGCTTCGACCTGGGAGAAATCATACTCTGGCATCGCGAAACTCGGATCAACCGCCGGGCTGACGGTGACCTTAGTGGGGCAACCGTTAATTTCGACTAACGCAAAACGTCGCGCTCCACCGATTCCACCAACACGTAGACCTGCACCGTGCGCCCCGCCGCCGGCACCGGCCGTCCGCACAGGAGCATGCGCCCGTCGCCCGCCCCGTCCGCCTCGCGCGTGTCCAGCACGCAGCGCCAGCCGCGCCCGCCCGGCACCGCCGGCAGCGTGAAGGACACCGCGTCGTGGTGCGCGTTCAGCACGATCAGCAGCACGCCGTCGTCCAGCCGCCGCCCCTCGGCGTCCACATACTCGCCCGCGTGGCCGTTCAGCAGCAGGCCGATGCAGCGCGCGTGCGTGTTGCGCCACTGCTCGGCCGTCTTCTCGGTGCCGCCGGGCGTGTACCAGACGATGTCCTTCAGCCCGTCGGCCGAGGTGACGCGGCCGTGCAGGAACACCGGCCGGCGCAGCACCGGGTGCGCCTTGCGCAGCGCCAGCAGCCGTCGCACGAAGGCCAGCATGTCGGCCGGTTCGCCCTTTTCCTGCACCGTGTCCCAGTCCAGCCAGGTCAGCGGGTTGTCCTGGCAGTAGGCGTTGTTGTTGCCGTGCTGGGTGTGGCCGATCTCGTCGCCAGCCAGCAGCATCGGCGTGCCCTGCGACAGCAGCAGCGTGGCCAGCAGGTTGCGCTTCTGGCGGGCGCGCGTGGCGCGGATGGCCGGATCGTCCGTCGGCCCCTCCACCCCGTGGTTCCAGGAGTAGTTGGCGGAGTGGCCGTCGCGGTTGCCCTCGCCGTTCGACCAGTTGTGCTTCTCGTTGTAGGCGACGGTGTCGGCCAGCGTGAACCCGTCGTGCGCCGTGACGAAGTTGACCGACGACCACGCCCGCCGCCCGTGCTTCTCGAACAGGTCGGACGAGCCGGCGATCCGCCCCGCCAGCTCCGGCAGCATGCCCTCGTCGCCCTTCCAGTAGCGGCGCACGGTGTCGCGGTAGCGGTCGTTCCACTCCGCCCAGCCCGGCGGGAAGTTGCCCACCTGATAGCCGCCCGGCCCCACGTCCCACGGTTCGGCGATCAGCTTGACGCCGGCCAGCACCGGGTCCTGCCGCACCGCGTCCAGAAAGCCCGAGCCGGGGTCGTACCCATAGCTCTCCCGCCCCAGCACGGTGGCGAGGTCGAAGCGGAACCCGTCCACGTGCATCTCGGTGACCCAGTAGCGCAGGCTGTCCATCACCATCTGCAGCACGCGCGGGTGGGCGATGTTCAGGGTGTTGCCGGTGCCCGTGTCGTCGGCGTAATAGCGCTTGTCGCCCGGCATCAGCCGGTAGTAGCTGGCGTTGTCGATGCCGCGGAAGCTCAGCGTGGGGCCGAGGTGGTTGCCCTCGCCCGTGTGGTTGTAGACGACGTCGAGGATGACCTCGATCCCCGCCTCGTGCAGGCGGGCGACCATCGTCTTGAACTCCGACAGCACGCCGGTGGTCATGTAGCGCGGCTCGGGCGCGAAGAAGCCGATGGTGTTGTAGCCCCAGTAATTGTGCAGCCCCTGCGCCACCAGATGGCGGTCGTCGGTGAAGGACTGCACCGGCAGCAGCTCGACCGACGTGATGCCCAGCGCCTTCAGGTAATCGACCACCGCGTGCGTCGACATGCCGGCGAAGGTGCCGCGCAGCGGTTCCGGCACCGCCGGGTGCTGCATGGTGAAGCCGCGCACGTGCGCCTCGTACACCACCGTGTCGCTCCACGGCACGGCCGGCGGCCGGTCGTTGCCCCAGGTGAAGGCGCGGTCGACCACCCGGCACTTGGGCATGGAGCGCGCGTTGTCCCGCCGGTCGAACGACAGATCCTCGCGCGTCGAGCCCAGGCGGTAGCCGTAATGCGCGTCCGACCACTTGATGCTGCCGAACAGCGCCTTGGCGTAGGGGTCGAGCAGCAGCTTGTTGGCGTTGAAGCGGTGCCCCGCCGACGGCTCGTACGGGCCATGCACGCGGTAGCCGTACAGCAGGCCCGGCCGCGCCTCCGGCAGATAGCCGTGCCAGACCTCGTCCGTGTGCTCGGGCAGCGCGATGCGCTCCAGCTCCTTGGCACCCGTCTTGTCGAACAGGCACAGCTCCACCTTCTCGGCGTTGGCAGAGAACAGCGCGAAGTTGACGCCATAGCCGTCCCACGTCGCCCCCAGCGGATAGGGCTTGCCGGGCCAGACGGTCGTGCGGTCGGACCCGTTGGGCATCGGCAAGGGCTCCGGAGCGGTGGGGACGGGCGGCGTCGGGCGGCGGTGATCGTACGGCATGCGGGCACCCTGCCCCAAAGAACAGGCCACCCCCTTGCAATAAAGGAGAGGCAAGCGCCGGGCGTCAAGGTGCGCGAGGGACGCAGGCCCCCGGCACCGCCGACGGCAACATCGTTTGCAGGCGCTTGAAACAAATGAAACATGGCCGTGTCCGAATCGGCATCGTCCTGAAACAGAGCGCGCGCAAGGTCCGCACCCAACCACGTTCGTTCACGAATCAACCGGCTGGGGCGAGATCACCATGAACGCGCAGGAGACAGCGACCCCCGAGTCCGCCGCCGGCATGCTCGCCACCGACACGCCGGGCGCGGACGCGGCCCCCTCCCCCGTGGCGCTGCGCAAGGTCTCGCAGGCCGAACTGGACGCCATCGCCGCCAAGCACGAGGCGTTCGTCCTGCGCCGCCCCAACGCGGCGCGCGCGGTGCTGAAGCTGTGCGACCTCTCCTTCCTCGACCTGACCGGGCGCAAGCTGTCCGGGGCGGACTTCACGGGATCGCGCATGGTGGGGGCGAAGATGGCGGGGACGGACCTGTCCGGCGCCTCGCTGTTCGGCACCGACCTGCGCCGGGCGCAGATGCTGCGCGCCGACCTCAACCGCGCCGACCTGCGCGGCGTGCAGTTGCGCGGCGCCATGATGGCCGGCTGCAACCTGATGCACGCCGACCTGCGCAACGGCATCCTGATGACGCAGTCGTCGGGCGACCTGCTGCCCATGGTGCGCCCCTCGGCGCAGGCCGACCTGTCGTCGGCGGTGCTGGCGCGCTCCAACCTCAGCCAGGCCAAGATCTCCGACAGCTTCGTTCTGCAGACCGACCTGCGCGACACCTGCCTGCGCGGCAGCAAGCTGATGCGCGCCGACCTGCGCAACGCCGACCTCACCGGCTGCGACATGGAGGGCGCCGACCTGTCGGAGGCCAACCTCTCCGGCGCCAAGCTGGAGGGCGCCATCCTCAGCCGCACCGTCATGCGCCACACCAAGCTGGAGGGGGCGAACATGCTCGGCGCCCTCTTGGACGGCGTCGACCTGTCGCTGGCCCGCACCTCCGGCGCCCGCCTCGCCGTGGCCCGCGCCATGCTGGGCGACGAGCTGGGCGCCATCCTGGAGTCGCACGACCAGTGGGTGGCGACCAACGGCAAGAAGGGCACGCGCGCCGACCTGTCCGACCGCGACCTGTCGGGCCTGGACCTGTCCGGCGTGAACCTGTCGGCGGCGGTGCTGCGCGCGGCGCGCCTGCACGGCACCGACCTCAGCAGCGCGTCCCTGGTGACGGCGGACCTGGAGCTGGCCGACCTGCGCGGCGCCGTCCTGCGCCACGCCGACCTGCGCGGCATCCGCCTGCACCGCGCGGCGCTGGACTGCGCCGACTTCTCCTGCGCCCAGCTCAGCCCGCTGCCGCTGACCGGCGGCTATCTCTGGTCCGCCGACCTGTCGCGCGCCCGCTGCCGCAAGGCCCTGTTCACCGCCGCCGACCTGACCAAGGCCCGCATGACCGGCACCGACCTGACCGGCGCCGACATGGCCGACGCCCGCCTGACCGACGCCGTGATGATGAACGCCATCCTCCTGCACACGGAGATGGACGGCGCCCGCCTCGACGGCGCCGACCTGCGCGGCGCCCAGCGCGCCCTGGCGGCGTGAGGGCCTGGATAGCCCCTCTCCCCTCGCGGGATCGGCGCGCGCGCTTCACAAGCGCCGATGGTTGGGGTGAGAGGGCCGCCGCGAGCGCTTCGCGCTCCAAAGGGGCTCCGCCCCTTTGATCCCCGCAAGGGGCCACAGGCCCCTTGACCCCATCAGATGGCTTCGAAGACTATCTCCAACATCGTAATTAACATTATATTTTCACTACGATTGACGGTCGGCGGGCTTGAAATAGAGAAACTTGTCCTCTTCCTTTCTTCTTGCAGCCACCCCCTCTTTTTCCAACTTAGCGCCAAACTTCGCAACTTTTTGAACATAACACCCAACATCATCGGCAATTTCGCGGGCTAATTTTGCATCATCACTCTCGGAAGAGCGGATGGCCCCAACAATTCTTACTTCCTCCTCCGTATAATTCTTCATAACAGCCTGCTTTTCTGTAACAAGGTCAGTCTTGTCTTTAGGGCAAAATGTCATTCTATGACCTGCAAACGTAATCTCTCCCTCGCTATACTTTGACTTACAATGAGGACATACATAATATATCGCATCCGACTCCATGAAGTACGAGTCAAATGCAACCAAAACATCATCATAGGCAAATCTTTGCTGACGTATGACATTTTTATCTGTTGTGTAGCCTAGGTTATTCTCCATGCATTGACCATAGTCAAAGCAATACAAACTCCTTGAAAGAGTTTCTTTTTTTGTAGTTCTGCCATCAGTGAGGAGATGGACAACAAAAAACATGTTCAAATACTTAAGTTTCTGAACATTTCTCGGCAGAACCAAGAAGTGGCTTGCCTCACCCCTAGACTTTGATTTTTCCTGCAGAGCTCTTGAAACGAGCGAGGACCAAATATCTTTAACGTACGCCGGTATGGCTGGACCAGATGCATGTATGAGTTGATTCAAATAGCCTCGCGAGGCCCCACGAATACCGGCCTCAATATCTCCGCGAGACATTCTCTTTCGACCTTGAGTCGTAGCACGACTCCACGATTCCCGAAGTGCAATTCCCAGAGTGCGCGGCACGCCCATGGTAGCTCGGCTGAGCTCAATCGCCGCCGACCCGAAGTCGTCGAAAAGCTCCTCCGGCTTTATGGCTGCATACGTCTCAAGACGCTGCTGAATGAGGCGTCGCGTGAAATCTGCGAGGCTGTCCATTGCTGCATTCAGCGAGTCCGATCGTTCGACGAAGGCATCAAGATCCAGAGAAATCTCGAACAGATCTCTCTGAAGTATTATAGAGCTCCCCAAGGTATAATTGTCCGTAATCGCACAGATTTTTAGGCGTACGCTGTGCTCATTGCCAAGAATCTTTTTTGCAAGAGTACTGAATCTCGCCTGAAGCGCCAAAGGAAGCGCAGAAAATTCATCAACAAATATAAAGATAGATGATATCCCCGCCGCGATTCTTAGCCTGCCAACGGCCGCCATCAAATCAGATACATTTAGACGATAATGGATCGTATCCGACCACTCCTCCTCTTCGTACCTTTCATCATCGCCAGCCACCGAAGCCTCTGCGGTCGCGTTGATTTTGTCGTGGCCGACAGCCCCACTGACCTTTGAAGAAACAGAATCCTTGGCCTTGTTAGACTTTTTCTTCTTTATCGTAGTCGATTTGCTTGAAATGGCGGGTACGCCCTTCAGTAGCAAAGCAGACAACTCGCCAATCAAAGCATCAATTTCGGCTTTTTTCTTCTTTTCTTCTACATACTTAAAAATTTTAGCCAATATGTTCTGACTTCCACCAGTTTCAGGCCAACTACGCTTTATCTCCCTAACAATTGCATTGCATAGTTCAGAGACGAAATTATGCTCGAATGTCGCATATTCTTCATTTTCATTTTCATTTTCATTTAGAGACTGACACTTACTCACATCAATATAGATGCCAAGAGTCTTCGGCTTGGCGAGCGCATCATTGCTCACCCAAGACTCCATGCATTCAACCAACGCTCTGTATAGGAGGGTTGTCTTTCCCGTCCCTCTCCGACCAACGATCAACTGGTCGTAGTCCCCAAGGACTTTATTAAGGGATCCCATATAGTCAACATAATAAGCCCGAAGCTTGTTAAGCTTGTCTGTATCACTAAGTGGAATATAGTCGCTCCGCAGCATCGAAGTGAGCGCATCATCTACTGCACGGTTGATCTGTACCATACGCCACCCCTCAGTCTTCACCCCCTCCATGGTATGCGTAAACCACCAAATCATGCAATGGCTACCTGGAACGCGGCAGAAACCTGTTTGCAATCAGGCGCTCAATGCCGACATTGGACGCCAACACGCAATACCCCTGTATGCCTGCATTACTTTGGATGAGAGCAGCTTTTGGTCATCCCCTACGCTACCCTCACCTCCATCACCAGCGTCCCCAGCGGCGGGAGCGTCAGGCAGAGCGAGTACGGCCTTCCGTGCCACGTCACCTCCTCCGCCGTGACGCTCCCCCCATTCCCCACATCGCCGCCGCCGTACACCCCAGCGTCCGTGTTCAGGCGCTCCACGTAGTCGCCGGGCAGCGGCACGCCGACGCGGTAGCCCTCGCGGGGGACCGGCGTGAAGCTGCACACCACCACGAACACATGCCCCGGATCGCGGCCCTTGCGCAGGAAGGCCAGCACGCTGTTCTCGCTGTCGTTGGCCTCGATCCACTCGAATCCGGCCGGATCGCAGTCCAGCTCGTGCAGGGCCGGCTCGTCGCGGTACAGGCGGTTCAGGTCGCGCACCAGGTCGCGCATGCCCTGGTGCGGCGCCTCCTCCAGCAGGTGCCAGTCCAGGCTGCGCGCCTCGCTCCACTCGCGCCATTGGGCGAACTCGCCGCCCATGAACAGCAGCTTCTTGCCCGGATGCGTCCACATGAAGGCGTAATAGGCGCGCAGGTTGGCGAACTTCTGCCAGACGTCGCCCGACATCTTGTCGATCAGCGAGCCCTTGCCGTGCACCACCTCGTCATGGCTCAGCGGCAGCACGAAGTTCTCGGAAAAGGCGTACAGCAGGCCGAAGGTCAGGTCGTGGTGGTGATAGCGGCGGTGGATCGGCTCCTTCTGCATGAAGCGCAGCGTGTCGTGCATCCACCCCATGTTCCACTTGTACCCGAAGCCCAGCCCGCCCAGGTACACCGGCCGCGACACGCCGGGCCACGCGGTGGACTCCTCGGCCACCGTCATCACCCCCTCGCCGTGGCCGTAGGCCAGCTCGTTCATGCGCTTGAGGAAGGCGATGGATTCCAGGTTCTCGCGCCCACCGAACTGGTTGGGGATCCACTCCCCCTCCTTGCGGGAATAGTCGAGGTAGAGCATGGAGGCCACGGCGTCCACGCGCAGCCCGTCCAGGTGGTAGTGGTCCAGCCAGAACAGCGCGTTGCCCAGCAGGAAGTTCGCCACCTCCCGCCGGCCGAAGTTGTAGATCAGGGTGTTCCAGTCCATGTGGAACCCCTGGCGCGGGTCGGCGTGCTCGTACAGGTGCGTGCCGTCGAACCAGCCCAGCCCGTGCGGGTCGGTGGGGAAGTGGCCGGGCACCCAGTCCAGCAGCACGCCGATGCCCTCGCGGTGGCAGGCGTCGACGAAGCGCTTGAACGCCTCCGGCCCGCCGTGCCGGCTGGTCGGCGCGTACAGGCCGATGGGCTGGTACCCCCAGGAGCCGTCGAAGGGATGCTCGGTGATGGGCAGCAGCTCGACGTGGGTGAAGCCCAGCTCCTTCACATAGGGGATCAGCCGCTCCGCCAGCTCGTCGTAGGTGAGGAAGCGGTTGTCCTCCTCCGGCACCCGCGCCCAGGAGCCCAGGTGCACCTCGTAGATGGCGACCGGCGACTCGCGCCCGCCGACCTTGCCGCGGGTCTGCAACCACACCTCGTCCGTCCACTCGAAGTGCGGCAGCCCGTGCACGACGGAGGCGGTGAGCGGCCGCATCTCGCTCTGGAACGCATAGGGGTCGGCCTTCAGCGGCAGCAGGTCGCCGCCCGGCCCCTTGATCTCGAACTTGTAGCGCTGGCCGGGCTGGACGTGCGGGACGAAGATCTCCCAGATGCCGGCCTCCACGCGCTTGCGCATGGGCAGGCGGCGGCCGTCCCAGTCGCAGAAGTCGCCCACCACGCTGACGCGCCGGGCGTTCGGCGCCCACACGCCGAAGGCCACGCCGGACACGCCGTCGATCTCGCGCGGGTGCGCGCCCAGCCGCTCATAGGCGCGCAGGTGCGTGCCCTCGGCCAACAGGTGGATGTCCAGTTCGCCCAGCACGTAGGCGAAGCGGTAGGCGTCCTCGTGCTCCACGGTGGCCAGCGGGTACTCGATGCGCAGGCGATAACGGAAGCGCTGCGTGCGGTCGGGCAGCAGCGCGGCGAAGAAGCCCTCCGGGTGCAGCAGGTCCATCTCGGACGCCGGCTCGCCGGTGGCGCTGTCGATCACCCACACGCGCTTCGCGCCGGGCAGGAAGGCGCGCACCTCGACGGGGGCGCCGGCGCCGTCCTGGTGCATGCCCAGCACGGAGAACGGATCGCCGTGGTCGGCCCGCACGATCGCCTCGATGGCGCCCTGAAGCGCATTCGCCTTGCGCGCGTCGGTGCGCAGCGCGTCGCGGATGTCGTTCGGCATCGGTCCGTACCCCTTCCTTTTCTTCTTGGCACCCAGAGTACCCGGAAAAGCCGCGCTGGCGCTATCCGTCCAGTATGCCCAACACGCCCTTCACCGGGATGCACAACCAGCCGGGCCGGTTGGCGGCCTCGTAGGCGACCTCGTAAAGCGCCTTCTCCATCAGGAACACCGACAACAGCCGGCGCGCCGCGGAGTCGTCGTCCGGCCACACCGGGCAGTCGCCGAGAGTCGTGCGGTACGCCTCGGAGAAGGCGGCGACGGTGCGCCATTCCCAATCGCGCGCCGCCTCCATGATGCGGCTGCCGGCGCCCTGCTCCAGCGCCTGATCGTCCAGGCGGAAGACCGCCGCCCAGGCCGCGTAGTTGAAGGAGCGCAGCATCCCCGCCACGTCCACCAGGGCGGAGCGCTTGGCCCGCCGCTCGGCCAGCGGCTTGGCCGGCTCGCCCTCGAAATCGATGACGTACCAGTCGGTCTGCGCGCGCAGCACCTGCCCCAGGTGATAGTCGCCGTGGATGCGCGTCTTCACCGCGTTCACCGGCTGGCCGGCCAGTTCGTCCAGGCGCGCCATCACCTCGTCGCGGCGGGACAGCAACCGCTCCACCTCGCTCCGCGTCTCGCTGCCGGACAGCCGGTCCGCCGTGGCGGAGAGGACGGCGAAGGCCGCTTCCGCCTGTTTGCGCGCCCGCTGCGTCCAGGCGCGCAGGTCGTCGGGCGTGACCGGCTCCGGATCGAAGGCGGCGTCGCCCGTCTCGATGGCCAGCGCCCGGTGCATCTCCGCCGTGCGCTGGCCCAGCGTCCGGGCAAGCTGGAGGAACAGCCCGAACGGCTCCTCGTCCGGCATCTCGTCGTCGGCGCGGACGACGCCCAGGCGGATCTCGTCCAGCTCGCGCTCCAGGTATTCCACGGTGGTCGTCCAGCCGTCGCCCTGGTTGCGCACGAAGCCCTGCGCCACCGCCAGCGCGGTGGGCGTGCCGTCGTCGGCCACGTGCTCGACCGATCCCAGCAGCGGCGGCGTGTTGGCGAAGCCCGCCACCTCGGTCAGGAAGCGGCCCATTTCCAGTTCCGGATGCTGGCCCGGCGCCAGCCGGCGCAGCACCTTGACCACCGCCTGATCGCCCACGAGGACCGACGTGTTGCTCTGCTCCACGCCGATGCGCCGCACCTCCGGCGCCTCGCCCAGATCAAGGTCGGCCATGCGGGCGGTCGGGCGGAACAGCACGCCACCCTCGGTCGCCTTCAGCTCCCGCCCCTCGCGCAGGGCCCCGAGCAGCGCCAGCGCGAAGCCGTCGGCGTGCGCCCCGTCGTACAGGGCACCCGTCGTCGGCCCCCGCCGCACCTTGGCCAGCGTGTAGGGCAGCAGCGGCGCCCCGCTGCTGGTCGCCTCCGGGTCCCAGTTGATGGCGAGCGGCAGGAAGTAGTGCTGTGTGGCCGTATCGCCGGACAGCCCCCCCGAGAAACCGACATCGACGCGCGTCAGCATGAAGCCATCGGTGCCGCTCACCGGCATCTCGGCGGCCATGGTCACCTGCGCGGTGCCGATGCGCTGGTCCTTGGCGGCGAACCAGCGCTGCTTGGGCAGGAAGGCACCCAGCACGTCCTCCTCCAGCTCCCGCAGGGGCCGGCCGGACAGCACGCTGTGCCAGCCGTCGCGCATGACGACGGTCAGCAGGTCGGGCATCGGTTCCGGCGGGGATTCGTGCCAGCGCGGCACGTCGGCCTCCGCCGCCAGCGCGAACCAGTAGAAGCCGTAGGCCGGCAGCGTCAGCAGGTAGGTCAGGTCGCCGATCGGCGGGAACACCGTGCGCCCCAGCATCTCGACCGGCACGCGCGCTTTCCATTCCTTCAGGTCCAGCTCCACCGCCTGGGCCGAGCGCGACAGGTTGGCGACGCACAGGATGATCTCGTCCGCCCCGTCCTGCTGATACTCGCGCACATAGGCCAGCACCTTGCGGTTGCCGGGGTACAGCAGGCGGAAGGTGCCGCGCCCGAAGGCCTTGCGCTGCTGGCGCACCGCGATCAGCCGCTTCATCCAGTTCAGCAGCGACGACGGGCTGCGCTGCTGCGCCTCGACGTTCACCGCCTGGAAGCCGTAGATCGGGTCCTGGATGGCCGGCAGGTACAGGCGCGCCGGATCGGCGCGGGAGAAGCCGCCGTTGCGGTCGGGCGACCACTGCATGGGCGTGCGCACGCCGTCGCGGTCGCCCAGGTAGATGTTGTCGCCCATGCCGATCTCGTCGCCGTAATAGACCACCGGCGTGCCGGGCATGGACATGAGCAGGCTGTTCAGCAGCTCGATCTTGCGCCGGTCGTTCTCCAGCAGCGGCGCCAGTCTGCGGCGGATGCCCAGGTTGATCCGCATCCGCCGGTCGGCGGCGTAGAAATTCCAGAGGTAGTCGCGCTCGTCGTTGGTGACCATCTCCAGCGTCAGCTCGTCATGGTTGCGCAGGAAGATGGCCCACTGGCAGTTGCCGGGCACGTCCGGCGTCTGGCGCATGATGTCGGCGATGGGGTGCCGGTCCTCCATGGCCAGCGCCATGTACATGCGCGGCATGACCGGGAAGTGGAACGCCATGTGGCACTCGTCGCCGCCCTTCTCCGGGTCGCCGAAATAGGGCAGCACATCCTCCGGCCACTGGTTGGCCTCGGCCAGCAGCATGCGGTCGGTGTAGTACTTGTCCACCTCGGCGCGGATGCGCTTCAGCACCTCGTGCGTCTCGGGCAGGTTCTCGTTGTTGGTGCCCTCGCGCTCGCGCAGGTAGGGGATGGCGTCCAGGCGCAGCCCGTCCACGCCCAGGTCCAGCCAGTAGCGCATGGTGTTCAGCACCTCGCGCATCACCCGCGGGTTCTCGAAGTTCAAGTCGGGCTGATGGCTGTAGAAGCGGTGCCAGTAGTACTGCTGCGCCACCGGGTCCCACGTCCAGTTGGACTTCTCCGTGTCGCAGAAGATGATGCGGGTGCCCTGGTATCTTTGGTCGGTGTCGGACCAGACATAGTAGTTGCGGTGCGCCGATCCCGGCTTGGCCAGGCGCGCGCGCTGGAACCACGGGTGCTGGTCGGAGGTGTGGTTGATGACCAGTTCCGTGATCACGCGCAGGCCGCGGTCGTGGCATTCGCGCAGGAAGCGTCGGAAGTCCTGCATGTTGCCGTAGGAGGGGTTGACCTCGCGATAGTCGGCAATGTCGTACCCGTCGTCCTTCAGCGGCGACGGGTAGAACGGCAGGACCCAGACGGCGGTGACGCCCAGTTCCTGGATGTAGTCGAGCTTCTGCGCCAGCCCGGCGAAATCGCCGATGCCGTCGTTGTTGGCGTCGAAATACGCCTTGATGTGCAGCTGGTAGATGACCGCGTCCTTGTACCAAAGCGGGTCCTGGCGATCGATCATGGTGGCTTGCCGGTCGGGTTGCGGGCTGCGTGGGAAACAGGATGCGCGCCGGGAAGGTTTCGCGGCGCCTTTCGGATGAGCCCGGGGGAGCGCCCCATCGGGTCGCCACCTCGGGATGAAAGCCGGAGCGTTCCTTGACTAACCCCTGCGGGTTGGTCAGTTTGGCGCCGTCCCGTCCCCATTCTGCCCCGGCCCGCCATGACCACCAATGGTTCCTTCATCATAGTCACCGGCGGCGACGCGCGGTACGAACCCCTGATCCGCGAACTGATCGCCTCGATCCGCGCGCTGGAGCCGGGGGCGGCCTGCCCCATCGGCGTCATCGACGCCGGCCTGACGGACGAGCAGGTGACGCGCTTCGGCGCCGAGGGGATCACCGTGGTCAATCCGCCCTGGCCGGTGGAACTGCCGGCGCACCGCCTGCGCGGGCGCGTGCACCTGAAGGCCAACCTCGCCAAGCTGCACCTGCCGTCCTGCTTCCCCGGCTACGAGACGGTGATCTGGATCGACGCCGATGCCTGGGTGCAGGACTGGGAGGCGATCGAGCTGCTGCGCCGGGGCGCGGCCAAGGGCCGCTTCGCCATCGTGGCGCAGTTCGGTCGCTTCTCGGAGACGGAGCTGCGGCTGGACTGGCTGTTCGGCCGCTTCGCGCGGGTGCGCTCGATCCTGTTCAAGAACGCCAGCCGCGCCGGCCTGCCCGCCAGCGTGTGCCGCGACCTCGCCACCCGCCCGACGCTGAACGCCGGCGCCTACGCGCTGCGGTCCGACGCGCCGCACTGGGCCTCGTTCCAGAAGTGGCAGAAGGTGGTGCTGAAGAAGGGGCGCATCTTCACCTCCGACCAGCTCGCCATGGCGGGTGCGATCTACCTGGACGGCCACCCGGTGGAGCTGCTGCCGGAATGGTGCAACTACATCGGCCCCTGGCGCTTCGACCCGGCAACGCGGGAGCTGGTGGAATACTACCTGCCCAACCGCCGCCTGGGCGTGGTGCACATGGCCGGCGAGGACGCCATGCGCGCCGACCCCTCCGTCCTGCGTCCCGTGCTGGACATGGACGACCGCGAGCACATGCTCAGCCTGCGCTACCCGGCCTGGGCGAAGACGGGTGAGGCGGTTGCCGTTGCGGCGCGCTAAATGTATCTTCATGGTGTGCTTGGCAACGGACGCACCACCATGACGATGGGCCTCCCGAAACGCTCCTGGGAAGACGACGATCTCGAAGCCATTGAGGAAGGGATCGAACAGGCCGACGCCGGCCAGTTGATCCCGTTCGAGCGGATCAAGGACTGGGTGGCGTCGTGGGACACGCCTGACGAGAAGCCGTTGCCGACAGCCGAACCGCCCCGGCGCCCGCACCGCTGATGGCGCGCAGGATCCTTGTCACTCCGGCGGCGGCAAGGGATATTCAACGGGTTCGCGATTGGTATTCCCAGCCGGGCGCTGGGATAACGGCCAGCACACGGGTCGCGCGGATACTGGCTGCGATCGAGGAGCTTGCGGAACGTCCCGTCTCATGGCCGGAAGGTCGGCGCCCGGGGACCCGCGAGCGCCCAATCGAAGGCCACCGCATCGTCTACCGCATCGTTCCTGATACGGGTGACCAGCACACAGTCGGCGATGTTCAGATCCTACGCGTGCGCCGCCCGTACCAATTCCCGCGCTGACTTCCCCCTACCCCAACTCCACCCGCACCACCTGCACGCCGTCCGCCACGCGGATCTCCACGATCTTCGGCTCCCCCTTCGTCTTGATGACGCTGATGTCACCGTTGCGCTCCAGCCGCGCCTCGGCGACCTGTTCGGCGCGGGTGAGGCCGTGCCGGCGCAGGTCCTCCTCCAGGTCGTGATCGGTGAGGTGCGCGGCGCGCATCTGCCGCTCGTCGGTGGCGCCGTCGCGGACGAGCATGCGGGTCCGCCCCTTGAACAGCGTGCCGAAGCCACGCCAGACGCAGGCGATCATGGACATCAGCCAATGCAGCGCCACCAGCACCCTGGCCGACGCCAGCGCCGGCAGCATCGGCGCGTTGCCGGTGACGGCGCGGCTGACGATGGAGCCCAGCATGATGCCGAGGATGACGTCGAACGCCGTCCCCTTCCCCATGAAGCGCTTCTTGCCCAGGCGGACCATGACGATGGCGACGATGTAGACGATCACCGCCCGCAGCATCATCTGCCCGGCGTTTATGTCCCTTCCCTCCAGCCCGCTGCCGAGTAGCACCCGCAACGCCTCGTCCATGCCCCGCCCTCCCCTGCCATGGGTGGCAGGGATAACGGCGGCGGGGAACGGGAGATCCGAGGGCGCGGCGAGCCGCTACACCCCCGGCTTCCGCAACCGCCAGATCGCCGCCGGGTTCTGGTGCGGGTCGAGCCAGATGTGCTGGTACTTGCCGATCCAGGTGAAACGGTGGCCGTGGAACAGATCCTCCACGTTCACGTGGGCGCCGTCGGGCAGGCCCAGTTCCCACAGCGGCACCTCGATCGTCCCGCCGTGCCCGTTGTGCGGGTCGAGGTTCACGGCGATCAGGATCACGTTGTCCTTGCTCTCCGTCATCTTGCCGTACAGCAGGATGTTGTCGTCGTGCGCCGAGTGGAAGCGCAGGTTGGTGAACTGGTGCAGCGCCGGGTTCTCGCGGCGGATCTTGTTCAGCCGCGTCACATAGTCCACGATGTTGCCGGGCGCCGTGTAGTCCCAGTGCCGGACCTCGTACTTTTCCGAGTGGCTGTACTCCTCCTTGCCCGGATAGGGATCGGCCTCGCACACCAGATAGGGGCCGTACAGGCCGTAACTGGGCGACAGCGTCGCCGCCAGCACCGCGCGCATCATGTGCGCCGGGCGGCCGCCGTGCACCAGGATGGGCGGCAGGATGTCCGGCGTGTTCGCGAAGAAGTTGGGCAGCATGTAGTCCTTGGACTCGCCCTGCGTCAGTTCGGTCAGGTACTCGGTCAGCTCGGCCTTGGTGTTGCGCCACGTGAAATAGCTGTAGGACTGCTGGAAGCCGATCTTGGCCAGCCGCCGCATCAGCTTGGGCCGCGTGAACGCCTCGGCCAGGAAAATGGCGCCGGGGTGGCGTTCGCGCACCTCGTGGATCATCCATTCCCAGAAGGGGAAGGGCTTGGTGTGCGGGTTGTCGACGCGGAAGATGCGCACACCCTGGTCGCACCAGAACAGCACCACGTCGCGCAGCGCGTACCACAGGTCCGGGTAGGCGCCGCGGTAGAAGCTCACGTTGACGATGTCCTGGTACTTCTTCGGCGGGTTCTCGGCGTAGCGGATGGTGCCGTCCGGGCGCCAGTAGAACCAGTGGGGGTGCTGCTTGATCCACGGGTGGTCGGGGGAGCATTGCACGGCGAAGTCCAGCGCGATCTCCAGCCCGTGGTGCTCCGCCGCCCTGACCAGCCGGCGGAAGGACTCGAAGTCTCCGATCATCGGGTCGATGGCGTCGTGCCCGCCCTCCTCCGCGCCGATGGCGTAGGGCACGCCGGGATCGTCCGGGCCGGCGTTGAGGGTGTTGTTCCGGCCCTTGCGGAAGCTGCGCCCGATCGGGTGGATGGGCGGGAAGTACAGCACGTCGAACCCCATGCCGCGCACGAAGGGCAGCAGGTTGACGACATCGTCGAAGGTGCCCGGCCGGCTGGGGTCGGGCGAGGCCGAGCGCGGGAAGATCTCGAACCACGCCGAATACCGCGCCGCCGTGCGGTCCACCCACACCTCCAGCTCGCAGCCGTAACGGGAATGGTACTGCCGCTCCCCGAACTTGTGCATGGCGTGGCGCGGCCCTTCGGACAGCGCGTAGTGGATCAGCTCGTCGCCCTGCAACGCGTTCATGCGATCGATGATCTGTTGAAGCATTGCGCGCCCCTCGTCGTGCGCCAGGGCGGCCGACTGCTCGACGAAGCGCCGCCCCTCGACCAGTTCCAGCGACACGTCCAGCCCGGCGTCGTGCTTCTTCACGAAGTCGGCGCGCCAGCTCTCCCACACGTCGCGCCACGCCTCGATGGTGTAGACGTAGCGGGTGTTGCGCGTCAGCGGCACGCGGCCGGTCCAGCGGTCGTTCTCGACGAAGCGCATGGGGGCGGCGCGCCACTCCGCCTCGTCCACCGCCTTGTACCGGACCTCGGCGCCCAGCACGAAGGTGCCGTCGGTGAAGATGTCCGCCCACACGTCCATGGCGTCGCCGACCGCGCGCCGGACCGGGAAGCGGCCGCTGTCGAGTTCCGGATAGACGTTCTCGATGGTCACGCGGCGCGCCGCCAGCTCGTCCATCGTCTGCTGGGCGACGGCGTCGGGGTCGGATCCGCGCACCTCGATCGGCCGGCTCCGCTCCGCCCGGCCGCGGAAGACGCGCAGCTCCAGCGGCCTCAGCACAAGGGTGTTGCCCGGCTCGAACGGCAGCGGCTCGGCCTCCGGCGTCACGTCGTCGAAGCCGCCGAAGACGCCGCCGGTCTGCGCCAGCAGCGGCCCCGGATCGATGGTGTGCGCGTGGTTCTCGTCCGGGTTCACCACCAGGACGGAGCATCCCTCCCCTGCGCCATCGGCGGTACGGACCAGCCCGACCACCGGATTGTGCGGCGCCGTCACCCGGCGCTGCGGCCCCTCGACGTTCAGCGACGGCGTCGCCGCCTTCATCGCGTTGACCCGCCCGATGAAGCCGGTGAGGTCGACCTTCGGCTGCTCCCAGTCCTCGGGCCGCGTGTTGACCACGTCCAGCTTGCGCGTGAAGCCGTATTCGTAGCCCACCGGCATCATCACGCCGGTCGAGAAGCAGGCGGCGAACAGGTAGTGCATCTTCAGGTGCGCGGCCAGCCGCACCGTGTCCTGGCTGCCGACTTCGGCCGCGAGGCGGTCGGTGTCGTGGCTTTCCGGAAAACCGATGGTGGGCGCGATCCAGCGGTAGATCTCGTACTGCTCCAGCAGCCAGTCGGACTTGAAGTCCCACCATTTGGACGAGTTGAACAGGAAATCGAAGCCCGCCCCGCACAGGTCGCGCACCTGATCGACCGTGCAGCCCAGCGTCTCGGCGAAGAACTTCACCTCCGGGTCGACCTGCCGCGCCGCGTCGATCAGCGGCTTCCACACCTCCGCCGGCACCTGGTAGGCGGCATCGCAACGGAAGCCCTTCACCCCCAGCCCGGCGTAGTGGCGCAGGTAGCGGCTCCAGTACTCGATCAGGCCGGCGCGCGCCTCCGGCTTGCCGTAGTCCAGCTCGGCCAGATCGCCCCACACCGTGACCTTGCTCGGGTCGTTGGGATCGACGGCGCGCGGGCTGTACAGCTCGCCATTGCCGTCGCGGCGGAACCACTCCGGATGCTCGCCCACCAACGATGCGTCCTTGGAGGTGTGGTTGATCACCACGTCCAGCATCACCGACTGCCCGTGCCGCCCGGCGTCGCGCACGAAGCGGCGGACCAGCTCGTCCGGGTGCGCCGGTTCGCCGCCCTGGAACAGGTCGTGCAGCCGGTACGGGTCCTTCACCGCGTAGAGCGAGCCGGAGAACCCCGGATAGTGGATCGGGTTCAGATAGACCCAGTCGAACCCCATCCCCTGGATGCGCGACAGGTGCCCCGCCCATTCGCGCACCGGACCGATCAGGGTGGGGAACAGGTTGTAGATTCGCGGTCCGGTGGTCGCCATCGGCATGCTCCTGCTCCGGTGTTCGTCGGACGGCCTTCCCGGTCTCGCCGGGCCGGTGGTTGACGCCCAGGCGGGGGCGCCCCAGGATCGTCGCCAAGTTGCAACAAATGCCCCTCGGGACTCCCCGCTCAAACCCGCGGGACGGCACAGAAGTTCCCGAGCCAAGCCGCAGGGAAGACGGGATGCCAAAGGACCAGAACGGCCGGAAGAACGGCGCCAGGAACGGCAAAATCCGCCTGTCGAAGCTCGACATGGCCGCCGCGCGCCTGCACGACAAGGAGGAGTATGAGGAACGGCTCGGCAAGCTGCAGAAGCAGCTCCTGCACATCCAGCAGACCTACTGGCACGAGGGGCGCCGCGCCGTCATCGTGTTCGAGGGGTGGGACGCCGGCGGCAAGGGCGGCTCCATCCGCCGCCTGACGGAACCGCTGGACCCCCGCGGCTTCCACGTCTGGCCGATCGGCGCACCGACGCCGGAGGAGCAGGGCAAGCACTACCTCTACCGTTTCTGGGCCCGGCTGCCGGCGCGCGGCGCCTTCGCCATCTTCGACCGCTCCTGGTACGGCCGCGTGTTGGTGGAGCGGGTGGAGGGCTTCGCGAAGAAGGAAGAGTGGACGCGCGCCTACGGCGAGATCCGCGACTTCGAACGGCTGCTGGCCGACGACGGCGTGCGCGTCGTCAAGCTGTTCCTGCACATCAGCGCCGAGGAGCAGCTCAACCGCTTCCGCGAGCGCCTGGGCAACCCCTACAAGCGCTGGAAGCTGACCGGCGAGGACCTGCGCAACCGCGCCAGGTGGGACGATTACGTCCAGGCCATCGAGGACATGTTCGACGAGACCTCGACACCCGAGGCGCCCTGGCACGCCATACCCGCCAATTCCAAATGGTTCACCCGCGTGCGCGTGCTGGAGCTGATCACCGCCGCCCTGAAGGAGGGCGTGGAGATCAAGCCGCCGCCCATCGACCCCGAACTGGCCCGCGAAGCGGCGGCGACGCTGGGCATCCAGTTGGGCGCGGTCGGAAAGGTGAAGGAGTGACACCCTTTCTCGTCGTGCCCGGGCCCAGTCCCGGGCACGACGAGAAGGAAGGCGTGAAAGAGTGAGGCTGCGAATCGCGCGGATTGCCGTATCATGGGCGCCAGAAACCATACTGGGGGAGGGACCATGACCACCGCACGCCTGCTCGCCGCCGCTGTCAGCGCCATCGGCCTCCTGGTTTCCCTCCCGGCCGCCGCGTGCCCGTCGGTGGGCGAGGTCAAGGCCTTCGTCGAGGCGTGGGAAGCCAAGAAGCCCACCCCCGCGCTGGGCCAGGTCGAGAACACCGCCGAGGCCTACTGCGGCCAGAAGCTTCTGGTGGAACAGTTGACGGGCAAGCTGGGCAAGGTCATCGGCTACAAGGCCGGGCTGACCGCCAAGGCGGTGCAGGAGCGCTTCGCCGCCACCGAGCCGGCGCGCGGCGTGCTGCTGGAGGGCATGCTGCTGAAGGACGGCGCCACCCTGCCCGCCGGCTTCGGCGCACGCCCGGTGTGGGAGGCGGACATGATCCTGGTGGTCAAGGACGCCGCCATCAACGCGGCGAAGACGCCGGAGGAGGCGCTGAAGCACATCTCCGGCATGGTCCCCTTCATCGAGTTGCCGGACCTCGCCGTCGGCTCCAACGTGAAGCTGGACGGCAAGCAGCTCACCGCCATCAACGTCGCCGCGCGCTACGGCGTCGTCGGCACGGAAGTGCCGCTGTCGGCCACGCCGGAGACGCTGAAGGCGCTGGAGAAGATGAAGGTCGTCGCGCGCGACAACGCCGGCGCCACGGTTTCCGAGGCCGCCGGTGCCGCGGTGCTGGGCCATCCGATGAACGTCGTGCTGTGGCTGGTGCAGAACCTGAACGCCGAGGGAATCACGCTGAAGCCCGGTGACCTGCTCAGCCTCGGCTCCTTCTCGCCGCTGACGCCGCCGAAGTCCGGCCAGTCCTTCACCGTGCACTACGAGGGCCTGCCGGGCGCCGGCACCCCCCAGGTGCGCGTGACGTTCCAGTAAAGCAATGGCCCGGTAAGATGGCACCGGACCGCGACGCGCTGCTGGCCGAGGTGCACGCGCAGGCCGTCCGCACCCTGGGCGAGCGGCCGACGCGGGCAACGGTGCTGGCGGCCGTCGCCGCCTGCCACGCGGCCGCCGGAGCCGCCATCGGCCAGCGTCTGGCGGAGGCCGAGTCGCTGGGCGAACGCCCGGCCTGCCGGGCCGGCTGCGCCTTCTGCTGCCACCAGCACATCGCCGCGACCCCGGCCGAGCTGCTGGGCATCGCCACGGAGGTCGCCACATGGCCGGCCGAGCGGGTGGAAGCCTTGCGCCGCCGCCTGGAGCAGGACGCGCCGCGCATCGCCGCACTGGACCATGCGGGGCGGCAGGCGGCGCGCATCGCCTGCCCGATGCTGGACCGCAAGACCGGACAGTGCGGCGCCTATGGCCAGCGGCCGGTCGCCTGCCGCTCGCACTTCTCGACGCTGCGCACGGCGTGCGAGCGCGACTTCCGCACCCGCGGCGCCCGCCGGCCGAACGACAAGGGCGTGCCCACCATGGAATCGCCCAAGGCCACCGCCGGAGCGGCGCTGGTCGGGCTGGAATTGGCGCTGGATGAACGAGGCCTCGCGGTGGAACCCGTGGAACTCGCCGTCGGCCTGCGCCTCGCCCTGGACGAGCCGGGCGTGTTCGACCGCTGGCTGGCCGGGGAGAACCCGTTCCCGCCGCTGCCCGCCCCGCCCAATTCGACCCGCGCGCGGCTGGGGCGCAGCTACGCCGACATGCTGCGCGAGGTCCGCGCCCGGCTGGCCCCGGCCCGCCCCCTCTACAAAGGTACTAACTGAACGGTTCAGTTTGCTTTACCCTTGCGTCATGCTGCGCTGCGGCCTACATATGGGTTCGGCACTCACTCGAGTGCGTTTCCTCCCTAGACTCGGGCCGCCGGACCTCCGGCGGCCTTTTTTCTTGGCCGCCGCGCCCGCGCTTCACCCCTTCGTGCGGTCGCCCGGCGGCCCCTTCAGGGCCAGCTCGCGGATCACCTCGGCGATGCGGTCGCGCATGCGGTCGGCCTGGGTGGCGTCGGCGTCGCGCAGGTCCACCTCGTGGGCGAACATGGTGAACAGGCGGGCGTCGGTCAGGTACAGCAGCAGGGCCGCGTGCACCGTGCCGCGCTCCGTCGTGCAGTCCACGGCACCCGTGCGCAGCATGACGCCGGGCAGCGCCTCGGCATCCGCATAGGTCATCGCCGCCTTGCCGGCGCAGGCCTTGGTCATCGCCTCCTGGTAGATCCGGGAAATCTCGGCCATCGTGGCGTCGTCGCCCACCGTATGCTGGCGCACGCTGCCCATCACCGGCCCGGAACGCCAGAGATAGTCGGCCGGCCGCTTGTCGAGCGCCACGTTGTCCAGCGACACCGGCTCGATGCTGCGGATGCCGGCGGTGGCGAGCAGGCTGAGCAGCTCGTCCGGAAGGGCGCCCTTGCCCTGCGCCGGCTTGTTCTCGACGGCCTTCTTGGGCACGTTGCCGCCCTTGTCGACGCAGGACTTCAGGTCCACCAGCGCCTTCTTGGTGCCCTTCAACTGGAAGGCGATGCGGTCGCTGTCGGAGACGACGGCCAGTTCCCGCCCGTTCATCAGCGCGTTGAACAGGTCCTCGTCCGGCCCGTGCGGCACCACCAGCATGTCGGCCTGGGTGGCGATGGCCATGCGCTCGCGCACCAGCTTGTCGTCGATGGTGACCTTGACCGGCCAGTCCTGGCCGCGGGGCAGGCTGGCGCCGGGGATCTGCAGCCCGACGTTCAGCTCGCCCTTGGCGTTGCGGGCGATCATCAGCGTGTGGCCGCTGTCGAACACCGCCTCGGTCACGCAGTAGGAGAGCTTGCCGTCCGGCGCCATGGACGGCCCGCCGGTCCAGTCGCCCATCGGCGCCGCCGCGGCGCCGGCCGTCTGGTCGGCCGCCTTGGGTTGCTCGCCGGATTTCTGGTCGCCGGATTTCTGCTCGGCCGGCTTGTGATCCGCCGGCTTCGGCACGTCCTTGCCGAACAGGTTCGGCTTCACGCCGGGTTTCGGCACGTCGGCGGCGTGCGCGGAAGTGGCGCCGAGCAGCAGGGCGGCAAGCGCAAGGGCGGCGGTGGTGCGGAGGGTCATCGCGGGTCCGAAAAGGGGTGCTGGGCGGGGGGTGCTGGCGAACGCAGCGCGACCCTATCGGCGCCATCAGATCCCTTCAAGAGGATCGCTGTGATTGTCACCAAGAATCGGATCGCCCACCATCGGATCGCCCAGGAACGCCGCCCGCAGCGCCTCCGCCCCCAGCGCCGCCGCCGGTCCGTCATGCACCACCCGACCCAGGCGCAGCAGCACGGCCCGCCTCGCCAGCGCCAGCGCCCGGCGGGCGCTCTGCTCGGCCAGCAGCACCGCCGTACCATGCGATGCTATGGCGTGCACGGCGGCGAACACCTCCGCCGCCACGCGGGGCGACAGGCCCAGCGACGGTTCGTCCAGCAGCAAGAGACGCGGCCGGCCCATCAGCGCCCGCCCGACCGCCAGCATCTGCTGCTGCCCGCCGGACAGGCGCCACGCGCGCTCCCCCGCCTTCTCCTGCAACTGGGGAAACAGGGCGAAGACCCGCTCCAGGTCGCGCCCGCGCTCCCTGGCCCCGGCGAAGCTCGCGACCTCCAGATTGTCGCGCACGTTCATGCCGGGGAACACCCGCCGCCCCTCCGGCACGTAGCCCAAACCGAGGCGCACGCGCCGTTCCGTCGCCAGGCCGCCGATCTCCGCTCCGTCCAGCACCACCCGCCCGCGCGCCGGAACGAGGCCCAGCACCGCCTTCAGCAGCGTCGACTTGCCGGCCCCGTTGGCGCCCAGCAGCGCCACCGTCTCGCCCGCCTCCAGCGACAGCGACACGCCGTCCAGCGCGGTGGCGCCGCCATAGCCGGCGCTCAGCCCCTCCAGCCTCAACAGCGTCATGGGCTCCCCTCCCCCAGGTAGGCGGCGACCACCGCCGGGTGGCGCACCACCTCGCCCGGCAGCCCATCGGCCAGCACCCGGCCCTGGTCCAGCGCCACCACCCGCCCCGCCAGCGGCAGCAGAAAGCCCATGTCGTGCTCGACCACCAGCACCGCCACCCCCTCCGCCGCCACGGCGGCGAGGTGGCGGGCGAGGTCGGCCTTCTCGCCGTCCGTCAGCCCGGCCGCCGGTTCGTCCAGCAGCAGCACCGCCGGTTGCCGGGCCAGCGCGCGCGCCAGCTCTACCCGCCGCCGCAACGCCGCCGGCAGCCCGCCGCACGGCCGCCCGGCGAGGCCACCCACCCCCAGCCGCTCCAACACCGCCAGGGCGTGCGCCTCGGCCTGCGCCACCGAGGGATCGCGCTCCAGCCGGGCGGCGGCGACCGCTTCCAGCACGGTCGCGTCGTCGGGCAGGCTGGCGGCCTGGAAGGTGCGGGCGATGCCGGCCCGCGCCACCCGGTCGGGTCGGGCGCCGGCCAGATCGCGCGGGCTCATATCACCCCCGGCCAGCCGGACGCGGCCCGCGTCCGGCCGCTCCAGCCCGCTGATCAGGTTGATCAGCGTCGTCTTGCCCGACCCGTTCGGCCCGATCAGCCCGGTGACGCGCCGCGGTTCCAGCGTGAAGGACACGCCGTCCACCGCCCGCACCCCGCCGAACGCCTTCGCCAGCCCTTCCACGCGCAAGGCGCCCCCCGACGCCCGGTCCGGCAGCGGCGCCGGTTCGGGCAGCGGCCGGGAGCGCGGCGGCAGCAGCCGGTCCAAAAGGCCGGTGATGCCGTGCGGCGCCAGAACGATGGCGGCCAGCAGCGCCAGCCCGTAGACGATCAGGTAGCTGCGCTCCAAGCCCCGGAACCACTCCGGCAGGTGCACCAGCAGCACCGCGCCCAGCACCGCCCCGGCGATGCGCCCGCGCCCGCCGACCACCGCCATGGTGAGGATGGCGACCATGACCGGGAACTCCAGCACCTCCGGCGAGACCACCCTTTGCGTGTGCACCGACAGCGCCCCGGCCGCCCCGCCGTACAGCGCGCTGAGCGCGAAGGCCGTCAGCCGCAGCCGCCCGACGTCCAGCCCCAGCGTGGCCGCCGCCAGCGGGTCGTCGCGCACCAGCGTCAGCGCCCGCCCCCACCGCCCGCGCGCCAGCATCGCCGCCGCCACGGCGCCCAGCGCCACGCACGCCCACACCACGCCGGCCAGCGGCAGCCCGCGCGGCACCGCCCAGCCGAACAGCACGATCCCCGGCACGCCGGCCAGCCCGTTGGCGCCGCCCGTCAGGTCCGGCGTGTTGACCGCCAGCAGCAGCACGACCTGCGCGATGCCCAGCGTCGCCAGCGCGAAGTAGTGCGACTCCAGCCGCAGCACCGGCAGCCCGACCAGCAGCGCCAGCCCCACCGGCACCGCCAGCGACAATGGGAAGGTCGCCGGGAACGCCCAACCCAACTGGGATCCGAGAATGCCCGTGACGTACGCTCCGACGCCGAAGAACGTGCCCTGCGCCAGCGACAGCGCCCCGCCCAGGCCGAACACCACCTGGAACCCGACGGTGGCCAGCGCGTACACCCCCGCCACCGTCAGCACCCGCAGCCCGTAGGGCGAGGCGTACAGGACGGCGTAGGCCAGCAGCGCGACCGCGCCAAGCACAAGCGAGGCCCTACGCACGGCGCCGCGCCACTTCACCGAACAGCCCCTGCGGGCGCGCCACCAGGACGACCAGAAGGGTCACGTACAGCGCCCCCATCGCCACCGGGTAGGACAGCACCGCCGACACCCCCACCTCGAACAGCGCGATCACCAGCGCCCCGGCCACGGCGCCGGGCACGGAGCCCCAGCCGCCGAGGGTGACGGCGATGTAGGCCTTGAGGATCAGGTCGCTGCCCGCCGTCGGCGTGACGAAGAACTGGTTGGCCAGCAGCAGCCCCGCCGCCCCGGCATAGGCCGTGCCCAGCGCGAAGGTGGCGAGGATCATGGCTGTCACCGGCACGCCGCAGGCGCGCGCCATCTCCGGGTCCTGCGCCGTGGCGCGCAGCCGGCGGCCGAGCTGCGTGCGGGCGAACACCCATTGCTGCGCGCCGATCAGCAGCGCCGCCACCGCGACGATGGCCAGCGACTGCTCCGCCACCACCAGCTCGCCCAGGCGCAGGGTGCCGCCGGACAGCAGCGGCGGCGCGGCGCGCGGCTCCGGCCCCAGCAGCACGGTGGCGCCATTCTGCAACACGATGCCGACCGCGATGGTGCTGATGAACACGCCGACGTGCGGCCGCCCGCGCAACGGCAGGTACGCCGCCACCGACACCAGCAGCCCGAGGGCGGCCATCAGCACCAGCACCACCGGCAGCAGCGCGATCCCCGGCGCCGGCACAAGCGGCGCCAGCGCCACCGCCAGCATGCCGCCGGCCATGACCAGGTCGCCCTGCGCGAAGTTCACCGCCCCCGTGGCGTTCAGAACCAGCACGAAGCCCAACGCCACCAGCGCGTAGGCCGCCCCAAGCGCCACGCCGTTGAGGAGGAGTTGCGCGACGGTCAGCACGTGCACGTGCCCGCGCTCACTTCACCACGCCCGTCACGTTGTCGTAGCGCTTGACGACCTTCGGCACGCGGCTCTCGCCGTCGTAGCAGACGATGACCGCCGAGTGCGCCATGTTGCCCTTGCCGTCGGAGGCGTAGGTCATCGCCAGCCCCTCGTGCCGGCCGGTGGAGAGCGCCTTGCGCACGTCCTCGGCCGTCCGCGCCCCGTCCTGCACCGCCGTCAGCACCATCTTCACGCCGTCGTACTGGCCGAGCGCGAAGGCGTCCGGCTCGGCGCCGAAGGCGGCGCGGTAGTCGGCGGTGAACTTTTCCACCGCGGCCGAACCGCCGGACACCGGCGAGGCCGCCGTCTCCGCGCACACGCCCTTCAGCTCCCTGGGTTCCAGCAGCGCCGCCGTGCTCGGCTGGTGCATGGCCGACCCGGCGACGATGGGCACCGCCACCCCGTGCGCCGCCGCCTGCCGCAGGAACAGCGCCGTCGGGCCGGAATGCAGGTGCAGCACCAGCACGTCCGGGTTGGCGGCCAGCGCCTTGGTCAGCACCGGCAGCAGGTCCTTGGCCGACGTGTCCACCGCCTCCTCGTACACCACCTCGGCGCCCAGCTTCCTGAACTGCGCCAGCAGGTGCGCCTTGCCGGACTGGCCGTAGGCGGTGGTCTGGGTGATCAGCGCCGGGCGCTTTTTCCCCAATTCCTCCACCACATAGCGGGCATGCGCCTCCTTGGTCACGGCGTCGCCGGGAAAGAAGCGGAAGATCCAGGGGTTGCCCTGCTCGGTCACCGCCGCCGTGCCCGACACGGTGACCAGCGGCACCTTGTACTCCGCCGCCAGGGGCAGCATGGCCAGGAGCTGCGTGCCCAGCATGCTCGCCACCACGGCCGTTACGGTGCCGCCGCCGGCCGCGCGCTCCAGCGCCGTCACCGCCGCCTCCGGCGAAGTGCCGGTGTCGGTGACCGCCGAGGTGATCTTCAGCCCGGCCGGCGCCTCCTTCAGCGCCAGCACGGCGCCGTTGCGCTGGCTGGTGCCCTCCAGCGACAGGAAGCCGGTGACCGGCACCAGGATGGGAAAGTCGAGCGTCTGCGCGCCGACGCCGCCGGCCGCACCGAAGCCGGCCGTGCCGACGACGGTTGCAACGCAAAGGGAAAGGATGGTCCGCCGCATGGATGTCGCCTCCTGGCCGGCGGGGAAACGCCGCTCGCAGGAGGTGCCGGGGGCACGGGTCCTCGGACGGTCGGCTCCCTTCGCTGGCATGACCCAGATCAGGTTCGATGGGTGTGTCTCAGCCCGTTCCACGAACAGGCACCCCAGCCGTACGGGGACGAAGAGTTGCCCCGCCATCCCCGTGCTGTCAAGGACCGGCCGCGCGCCTTTCATGGAAGACGCGCGGCGGGCAGCGCTCGGCGAAGCTGTTGTCGCTCAGGCAGTCGATCGGGTAATCCGCGCCGATCTCCCGCAGGTCGGGCAGGAAGCCGGCGCCGTGCTCGGCGTGGTACGTGCGCACGAAGGTGGCGAAGTCCTGCGGGAACGCCTTCGACTTGAAGGGCACGGCGGCGTTCTCGGCGTCGCCGACCGGCACCGCCATGATGCGGGCGTCCGGCAGCAGCTCGCACCGCCCGCCGGCCCGCCAGACGCGCAAAGCCAGGTCGGGGTCGGCGAAATGGGCGATGAAGGCGCGCGAGAACCAGCCGCCCACCGCCTCGACGCTGCGCCGGGACATCACCGGGAAGTACGGGTAATAGAGACCGTACGCCGTGCCGAAGTGCGGGCAGTTCGGCCGCGCCAGCCCGCCCGCAAAGGGGAAGAACCGGCTCTCGCGCTCCGCGATGTGGTCGGCGAGCCCGTCGAGCCACCCCGGCTCGGCCCGGTGGTCGTCGGACATGGCGACGACGATGTCGCCGCTCGATGCCTCGTAGCCCAGGGCGTGCGCGGCGCAGTTGCCCTGCGGCGTGCCCTCCGGCACGTGGCGGACGAACGGCGCCTCCACCTCGAAAGGGGAGACGACGACGATTTCCAGCTCATGGCCGACCGAGGCGGCGTAGATGCTCTGGATCGTGTCGACGAGCATCTGCGGGCGCAGGCTCGGCAGTGTGACGGAAATCTTCGGCATGCGCCGACCATAGCCGAAGCGCCGGCCTAGTGTCGCGCCTCCCGGCGCAGCAGGTAGAGGCCGCTGCCGATCACCACCGCCGCCCCCGCGAGCAGCGCCGGCCCCGGCCAGTCGCCGAAGAACAGCGCGCCATACAGAACGCCCCACAGCATCTGCGTGTACTGGAACGGCGCCACCACGGCGGCCGGCGCGATGCGGAACGCGCCCAGCAGGCACAGCAGCGCCGTGCCCCCGCACAGTCCGCACGCCATCATCAGCGCGAACCCCGCCGCGTCCGGCAGCACGAAGACGGGCGCCATCAGCGGCAGCAGCACCGCCATGGCCAGCAGGTTGCCGTAGAAGGGATAGGACGCCGCCGACTCCGTACGCCCGTAGCGGCGCACGATCAGCCCCGACACCGCGAAGCAGAAGGCGCTGGCCATGGCGCCCAGCGCACCGGGGTCGATGATCCCCGCGCCCGGCCGCAGCATCAGCAGCACGCCCGAGAAGCCCACCAGGATGGCGATCCACTGCGCCACCCGCACCCGTTCCCCCAGGACAACCTGCGACAGCGCGGTGATGATCAGCGGCGAGGTGAACAGGATGGCGTAGACGTCGGCGATGGGCATGCGCGTGTAGCCGTAGAACGCCCCAAGCCCGGCGCCGATGCCGAAGCACGACCGCACGAGGTGCACCAGCGGCCGTTGCGTCGCCAGCGTGCGCAGCCCCCCACGCGCCAGCGCGAATCCCACGATGGGCACCAGCGCGAACAGCGCGTTGAAGAAGAACGCCTCGAACAGCGGATAGGTGCGCGTGACGTGCTTCATCAGCGCGTCGGTGACGGAGAACAGCGCGAAGGCCACGGAGATCAGCACGATCCCCGTCAGGTGCCCCTGCCGCTCGGCCGGCGCTGGCGTATGGGGCGCGGGCGGGCGGGGTGCGTGCATGCCCTCAGATCCGCGCCGCCACCAGCGCCCCCGGCTCGGGCGCCACGTCGGCCACGGTGACGGCGGCGCGCACCATGCCGGCGGCGCGCTCAGCCTCGTCCTCGCTGCGGGCGTGCACGACGCACAGCGGCCGCCCGCCGGGCGCCACCGCGTCGCCCGGCCCGGCGACGTCGTCCAGCCCCACCGCATGGTCCACGGCGTCGGTCACCTTGGTCCGCCCGCCGCCCAGCGCCACCACGGCGATGCCCAGCGCGCGGGTGTCCACCGCCGCGACCACCCCCGCACGCTCCGGGTACACCGCGCGCCGCACCGCCGCCATGGGCAGGTGGCCGTCGGGGTTCTCCAGCAGGTCGGCCGGGCCGCCCAGCGCCACCACCATGCGGGCGAAGCGCTCGGCCGCAGCACCACTGCCGATCGAGTCGTCGAACCGGCGCCGCCCCGCTTCGACGTCCGGCGCCAGTTGCGCCAGCACCAGCAGCTCCGCCGTCAGCGCCCGCGTCACCTCCATCAGCCGCGCGTCGGCCGCCTCGCCGCGCAGGGCCGCCAGGCACTCCCGCACCTCCAGCGCGTTGCCGGCGCTGCTGCCCAGCACCTGGTTCATGTCGGTCAGCAGCGCCACCGCCGGCAGGCCGGCGCCGGCCGCCACGGTGACGATGCTCTCGGCCAGCGCCTCGGCATCCTTCTGCTTCGCCATGAAGGCGCCGTTGCCGAACTTCACGTCCATCACCAGCCCGTCCAGGCTGGCCGCCAGCTTCTTCGACAGGATCGACGCGGTGATCAGGTCGATGGACTCCACCGTCGCCGTCACGTCGCGGATGGCGTACAGGCGCTTGTCGGCGGGCGCGATGTCGTCGGTGGCGCCGATGACTGCGCACCCCACCTCCTTCACGACGCGCTGGAGCGTGCCGAGGTCGGGCTTGGCGCGGTAGCCGGGGATGCTCTCGAACTTGTCCAGCGTGCCGCCGGTGTGGCCCAGGCCGCGGCCCGACACCATGGGCACGAAGCCGCCGCAGGCCGCCACGGCCGGCGCCAGGATCAGGCTGACCTTGTCGCCGACGCCGCCGGTCGAATGCTTGTCCAGCACCGGGCCGGGCAGGTCCATGGGCGCCCAGTCGATCACCGTGCCGGACGCGGTCATGGCGCGCGTCAGCGCGACGCGCTCGTCCAGCCACATGCCCTTGAAGAACACCGCCATGGCGAAGGCCGCGGCCTGCCCCTCGCTGACCGTGCCGTCGGTGATGCCACGCACGAACGCCTGGATCTCCGGGGCGGTCAGCGGCGTGCCGTCGCGTTTCTTGCGGATGATTTCCTGGGGAAGCATCCCGCCTCAATACCCCGCGGCGGCCACCCCCGCAACCGGCGTCGCGACCGGCGCCTCGCCCAGCGCCTCCAGCAGCGAGTCGAGCAGGCCGGAGGCGCCGAAGCGGAAGGTCGCCGGCTTGGCCCAGCCCTTTCCCATCAGCTTGTCGGCCAAGCTCAGGTACGCCGCCGCGCATGCCGCGTCGCGGATGCCGCCGGCCGCCTTGAAGCCCACCGGGCGGCCCGCCTGCCCGATGGCGTGCAGCATGATGGCCGCCGTCTCCAGCGTCGCCGCCGGGTTCAGCTTGCCGGTCGAGGTCTTGAGGAAATCCGCCCCGGCGTTGATGGCGTCACGGCAGGCCCAGGCCAGCAGGTCGGCGTCGGGGAAGCAGCCGGCCTCCAGGATCACCTTCATGGCGACCCCCTCGCCGCACGCCTCGCGGCAGGCGCGCAGAACGCCGATCGGCGCGGTGCGCGCGCCCTCGATGAAGCTGCGGTAGGGCAGCACCACGTCGATCTCGTCGGCCCCGTCCTTCACGGCCGCGCGCGTCTCGGCGGCCACGGCGGGGGCGTCCGCCTCGCCGGACGGGAAGTTCACCACGGTGGCGACCTTCACGCCCGATCCCTTCAGCGCCTTGCGCGCCGTCTTCACGAAGCGCGGCCACACGCACACGGCGGCGACCGGCCCCACGGGCGTGACGGCGCGGCGGCACAGCGCCTTCACGTCGGCCTCCGTGTCCTTGTCGCCCAGGCTGGTGAGGTCGAGCAGTGACACCGCGCGCCGCGCCGCGTCGGCGCTGGCCGGCACCGTCTGGGCCGCGTCCACGGCGAGCTGAAGTTCGGCGAGAAGTTTCATGGCTGGCCCCCGTCCCCTTCCGTCCATCCCTCGACAAAACCAACCAACAGCCGTTCCAGGTCCATCGCCGCCGCGGCGGCGGTGCGCAGCGTGTGCGCGTGGTCGACCGGCCCGTCCCCCAGCCCGACGCCGAGGTTGGTGATGACCGCGCACCCGGCGACGCGCAGGCCGCAGTGCCGGGCGATGATGCATTCCGGCACCATCGACATGCCCACCGCGTCCGCGCCCAGCAGCTTCAACATGCGGACCTCGGCCGGCGTCTCGAAGCTTGGGCCGAGCCACGCGGCGTATACCCCTTCGGCCACGGGAATGCCAAGCGCTTCCCCCGCGGCGGACAGCCGCGCCCTGAGCGCCGGGTCCCACGCGTCGGTCAGGCTGGGGAAGCGCGGGCCGAAGGCGTCGTCGTTCGGCCCCACCAGCGGGTTGGTGCCCAGCATGTTGATGTGGTCGGCGACGATCATCAGCCGCCCCGGCCCGACCTCGGTGCGCAGCGACCCGGCGGCGCAGGTCAGCACCAGCGTCTCCACCCCCGCCAGCTTCAAGGCACGGATGGCGGTGCGCAGCGCCGCGAACCCGGTGCCCTCGTAGGCGTGCACCCGCCCTTGCAGCACGGCCACCCCGGTGCCGGCCAGCCGCCCGACCACCAGCCGCCCGGCGTGCCCCTCCACCCCCGGCTGTGGGAAGCCCGGCAGCTCGCCGTAGGGGATGACGACGGCGTCCTCCACCCGCCCGGCGATGCCGCCCAGGCCGGAGCCCAGCACGATGCCGACGCGCGGCAGCCGCCCCGGTGCGCGCACCTTGATCTCCGACGCCGCCCGTGCCGCGCTCATGACATCTCCCCTCAAAATCCCGGCCTCTCAAAACCCCAGATTGTCCGGCCCGAACGAGTGCGGCAGCAGTTCGCCCAGCGTGAACGTGCGGCGCAGCCCCTCCGGTCCACAGACGTGCACCGGCGTGTCCGGCCCGGCGAACTCGCGCAGGCGCTGGCGGCAGCCGCCGCAGGGCGTGCACAGGGTGCCGTCGCCCGGCTCCCCGCCCATCACGACGATCCGCCGGATGCGCCGGTCGCCCGCCGTGACCATGGCGCCGATGGCCGAGGACTCGGCGCACTGGCCCTGCGGGTAGGCGGCGTTCTCCACGTTGGCCCCGGCGAACAGCCGGCCCGACTCGCCCTCCACCGCCGCCCCCACATGGAAGCGCGAATAGGGCGCGTGCGCGTTGTCGCGCGCCCGGCGGGCCAAGTCGATCAGGGCGTCCATGGCATCAGTGCTCCTTGACAAAGGGGATGCCGCTGGCCTTCGGCGCCACGGCGCGGCCGACGAAGCCGGCCAGCAGAAGCACGGTCAGCACGTACGGCACCATCTGGATGAACTGCACGGGCACCGTGCCCACCAGCGGCAACTCCACGCCCTGCAGCCGCACCTGCACGGCGTCGGTGAAGGCGAACAGCAGGCACGCGGCCAGCGTCGGCCACGGCCGCCACTTGCCGAAGATCAGCGCGGCCAGCGCCAGGAATCCCTTGCCCGCCGTCATGTCGCGCACGAATCCGGCGCCGTGCGCGATGGACAGGTACGCCCCCGCCGCCCCGCTCAGCACGCCGGTGATGACCAGCGCGCGGTAGCGCAGCCCGGCCACCGAGATGCCCGCCGTATCGACCGCCGCCGGGTTCTCCCCCACCGCGCGCAGGCGCAGGCCGAAGCGCGTGCGGTACAGCACCCACGCCGTCAGCGGCACCAGCGCCGCCGTCGCCCACACCAGCACGTTGGCGCCGCCCACGTTGGGCAGCCGGGCGCCGTTGGGCAGCAGCGGTGTCTGCCCGCCCAGTTGGAACCACGCGTAGGCGAGCGTAGGCGCCAGCCCGGCGGCCAGGATGTTGATCGCCATGCCCGACACCACCTGGTTGCCGCCGTGGCTGACGCAGGCGTAGCCATGCACCAGCGCCAGCGCCACCCCGGCCGCCACCCCGGCGCCAAGGCCCAGCCACGGGTCGCCGGCCTGGAAGGCGACGGCGGCGGCGAAGAAGGCGCCGGCCAGCATCTTGCCTTCCAGCGCGATGTCCACCACGCCTGCGCGCTCGCTGTACAGGCCGGCAAGCGCGGCCAGCACCAAGGGTGTCGCGACGCGCACCGTCGCCCCGGCCAGCGGCAGCAGCAGGGCGATCACGTCATCCATGCACCGCCCTCCCCTTTTCCCTTGGGCCGGAACAGCCGCTCCACCTGTGGGCGGAACAGGTTCTCCATGGCGCCGGCGAAGAGGATGACGAGGCCCTGGATCACCACCACCATCTCGCGGTTGATCGTCTGGAACTCGAACGACAGCTCGGACCCGCCCTGGTACAGCGCGCCGAACAGCAGGGCCGCCAGCACAATGCCCACCGGGTGGTTGCGCCCCATCAGCGCCACCGCGATGCCGACGAAGCCCACCCCGCCCGTGAAGTTCAGGATCAGGCGGTGCTGCACGCCCAGCACCTCGTTGACCCCGGCCAGCCCGGCCAGCGCGCCGGACAGCATCATGGCGAGGATCACGGCGCGCGCCGGGGAAATTCCGGCGTAGACAGCGGCGCGCTCGTTCTGCCCCACCACGCGCAGCGCGTAGCCCCAGCGGGTGTGCCAGACGAAACCATGGAACAGCGCGCAGCACGCCAGCGCCACCGCGAACGACAGGTTGAGCGGCGAGGCCGGCACCTCGATCCCCACCCAGCCCAGCGCCCGGTCCATGGACGGCATCCAGGCGTTGGGGGTGAACTCGCGCGATTCCGGGCTCTGCTGCCCCGGCTTGATCAGCACGTCGACCAGCAGCCACGTCATCAGCGCCGATGCGATGAAATTGAACATGATGGTGGTGATGACCACGTGGCTGCCGCGCTTCGCCTGCAGCCAGCCCGGCAGGAAGGCCCAGGCGCCGCCGAACAGCGCCGCCGCCGCGACGCCCAGCCCCGCCGCCACCGGCCACGGCCAGCCCTCCGGCATCGCCAGCGCCACCAATGCGGCACCCAGCCCGCCCAGGTACGCCTGCCCCTCGCCGCCGATGTTGAACAGCCCGGCGTGGAAGGCCATGGCCACGGCCAGCCCGGTGAAGATGAAGCCGGTGGCGTAGTACAGCGTGAACCCCACCGCCTCCGGATAGCCGAAGGCGCCCCAGGCCAGCACCGTCAGCGCCGCCCACGGGCTCTCCCCCACCGCCAGCACGACAAAGCCGGACAGCGCCAGCGCCAGCATCAGGTTCAGGAGCGGCAGCAGCGCCAAGCCCACCCACGCCGGAGCCCGCCCCGGCGCGCCCGCAAGCCCGCTGTCCTCCACCGCCGCCATGCCGCCCGCCCCCGCTCGAACGTGAAGGAAAGTGCCTTGGCGGGGTGGGGGAATGCAAGGCGCTTGCGGCCGAGTAAAGGCAAAGGGGAACACGGTCCGCCGGGCGCTGGGGGACGCCCGGCGGACCGCCCTTCCCCCATGGGGTGACATCACACCGTGACGTTCACGCCCTGGGATCCCCGCGGCGCCATGGACGCGAACAGCGTCTGCGCCGGCGACAGGTTGCCCGTCTCCAGCGCGCCGCAGCCGGCCCAGGGAGCCCTCGCCGACGGCAACGCCGACCAGGGCAGCAAGCACGAGGCGAAGCGAAGCTACCGGCCGGCGGGCGGGGCCGGCACGTGGAAGCCGATGGGTTCCTTCAGCCTGCTCGTGTGGCCGTCGCCGCCGCGCCACCGCCCCGGCGCCGCATCAGCAGGCCGCCCACCAGCGCCAGCACCGCCGCCACGCCCAGCCCGGCCGCCAGCAACGGCCGGTGGGCGACCCAGGCGACGGCGATGGTCACCAGCGTGACGGGCGTGGCCAGCACGAAGCCCAGCAGCGTCGCCCCGGCGTTCGCCAGCGGCTCCAGGAACGGCAGGACGGAGGCCAGCACCACGAAGGGTTGGAAGAACAGCATCACGCCGATCGCCATCACCACCCAGCCGACGAGGCGCAGGATCCAGGTGATCACCGACTCCGCCTGCTGGGCGTCGGCGAACATCGCGGCGGCCGGCCGCTCGCCCACCTGGATCAGCGCGATGGTGTAGCCGTTGGCGGCGGTGTAGGGGAGAAGCCCGTTGCGCGACTGCGCCGCCACCACGCTGATCGGCTGCGCCACCACGCCCTCGAAGCGCACGCGCACGTCGCCGATCTTCGGGTTCATCGGGTCAGGGCCACGGTACAGCCCGCCGTCCGCCGTGCGGTAGGCCGGGTCGGACGACGCCGTGCCGGGGGTGAGCGGCTGGTAGGCGCTCAGGTGCCCCAGCACGGCCGGCGTCACCGCGTGCCCGCCGATGCGCGCGTCGCGGCTGTCCACCGTCAGCGAACGCAGCGGCATGGACGGGTTGCGGTGCCCCTCGGCCAGACGGAAGCGGTTGGAGTCGATGGGCTGCTCGGACCACACCTTCTCGTATTCATAGACGGTCTCCGTCTTCTCGGAGCCGCCGAGTTGCTTCTCGCTGCGCGTCGTCTCGCGCTGCTGCCACTGGTACATCTCGACGGTGCGGTGCAGCCGCAGCAGCCCGTTCCACGCCACCCCCAGCGCCGGGTCGCGCAGCGGTTCGCCCACCGTGGCGTTGCCCAGCACGTGCACCAACTTGCCGTCGTTGGCCGGGTCGGGAGCGGCCGCCGGCACCGAGACGACGCTGCCCGCCCCGGCGGCCAGCGCCGTGGCGGCATCGACCGCGCGGCCCTCGTTCCACGACAGCAGCACCACGCTGCCGACCACGCAGACGAGCCCCACCACCGGCGCCATCAACGCCCCGCCGAGGCGCGAGAAGAACCCCTGCGTGGTCGTCTCGACGAACCGATCCGGCCCCTCGTACCCGTCCGACATGCACCCTCCTCCACGCGGACACGACGCCGCTGGCGGGAGGGTGCGCCGGATAATGAGGGGCGGGCAATCGGTGATGGGTATCCGCTTGTGGATGTCCATCCACACGGCGCCGCAACGCTTTCAGCGCCCGCCACGCCACCGCGCGAACGGCGGCGGCGCGTCGGACAGGCCCGGCGTCCGGATTCTCGGCGATCTGGCGCGCGATGTCCTCGTCCGTCATCGCGTCGATGGCCGCCCAGTCGACCGCCGCCAGCGCGGCCCGCGCCTTGGGAGAAACCTTTCTGCTGGGCGGGGGAGGGAATTTCGGCACTTGCCTGCCACAAGCCCCCGGCTTGCAAAAATTCCTATTTCCCGCCATACTTCCCTCACCAACGCCCGACGTGCGCCCACCGCGAACGGCCCCGTGCACGAGGGCGTGCACGAGGGTGCCGAGTGTTACGCACCCCCTCCGGGCGTATCGCCGTGTATCATCCGGTAACATCCGCCCCGGCCATCATCAGGCCCAGGCGGCGCTCGTCGGCGGCCTCCGGGGTGACCTCGCCCACGACGCGGCCGGCGCACATCACCAGGATGCGGTCGGACAGCGCCAGGATCTCCTCCAGCTCGACGGAGACCAGGAGGATCGCCTTGCCCGCCGCGCGCAGGGCCAGCAGGCGGTTGTGGAGGAACTCGATGGCGCCGACGTCCACGCCGCGCGTCGGCTGGCCGACCAGCAGCAGGTCGGGGTCGCGCTCCATCTCGCGGGCCAGCACCAGCTTCTGCTGGTTGCCGCCGGAAAAGCCGGACACCGGCCGGTCCACGGCGCGCGGGCGCACGTCGTAGGCCTCCATCACGGCCGCACAGCGCGCCCGCACCGCCGCCCAGTCCAGACACATCGGGCCGTTCCACGCCGGGTCGTCGTGGTAGCCGAGGATGAGGTTGGCCGCCGCCGGGAAGCCGGTCACCAGCCCCACCGCCTGCCGGTCCTCCGGCACGTGGCCCGCGCCACGGGCGCGCAGGCTCCGGGCGTCGAAGCCGGATGCGGGCAGGTCCTCGCCCTTCAGGCGGACGCGGCCGGCGCGGATGGGGCGCATGCCGGCCAGCGCCTCCAGCAGCTCCGACTGGCCGTTGCCGGAGACGCCGGCGATGCCGACGATCTCGCCGGCCCGCACGGCGAGGTCCACGCCCTTGACGCGCTCCACCCCCGCGTCGTCGGCGACGTGGAGGCCCCGCACCTCCAGCACCACCGGGCCGGGCGTGGCGGGCGGCTTGGCGACGCGCAACGCCACGCGGCGGCCGACCATCAGCTCGGCCAGTTCCTCCCGGCTGGTGGCGGCGGTGGGGCGCGTCGCCACCACGGCCCCCCGCCGCATCACGGTGACAGCGTCGGTCAGCTCCATCACCTCGCGCAGCTTGTGGGTGATGATGACCACCGTCTTGCCCTGCGCCGCCAGGGCGCGGAGGATGCGGAAGAGGTGGTCGGCCTCCTGCGGCGTCAGCACGCCGGTGGGCTCGTCGAGGATCAGCAGCTCGGCGCCACGGGTCAGCGCCTTCAGGATCTCCACCCGCTGCTGCGCGCCCACCGGCAGCGCGCCGACGGGCGTGTCGAGGTCGACCCCCAGGCCATAGGCGGCGGCCAGCCGCTCCAGCTCGGCCCGCGCGCGGCGGCGGCCGGGGGCGAGCGTCGGCCCGCCCTCGGCGCCCAGCAGCACGTTCTCCAGCGCCGTGAACCGCTCCACCAGCATGAAGTGTTGGTGCACCATGCCGACGCCCCGGCGGATGGCGGCGCGCGGGCTGCCGGGGGGCAGCGGCACGCCGTCCACGCGCACCTCGCCCGCGTCCGGGGCGACGGTGCCGTAGACGATGTTCATGAGCGTGGACTTGCCGGCGCCGTTCTCGCCGACGATGCCGTGGATCGTCCCCTTCGGCACCGCCAGCGACACGTCCCGGTTGGCGTGGGTGGCGCCGAACCACTTGTCGACGCCGATGGCTTCGAGCGCTGGAGCGGTCACGGCGCGTAGGGCTTGACCGGCAGGGTGCCGGCGACGATGGCCGCCCTGGCCTCCTCCACCCGCGTCTCCATGTCGGCGGAGACGAGGGGGCGGTTGTGCTGGTCCAGCGCGTAGGACACCGCGTCCTCCTTCAGGCCCAGCACGCGGTGCCCCGCCGTCCAGGTGCCCTCGCGCGCGCTGCGGAAGCAGTCGTAGACCGCCACGTCGACGCGCTTGAGCATGGAGGTCAGCACCTTGCCGGGGTGCAGGTGGTTCTGGTTGCTGTCCACGCCGATGCCCAGCTTGCCGGCGTCGGCCGCCGCCTGCAGCACGCCCAGGCCGGTGGCCCCGGCGGCGGCGTAGACCACGTCGGCGCCGCGGTCGAACTGGCTCTTCGCCAGCTCGGCGCCGCGCGCCGGGTCGTTCCAGGCGGCCGGGGTGGTGCCGGTCATGTTGACCAGCACCTCGGCCCGCCCGTTCACGTGGCGCACGCCCTGCTCGTAGCCGGTGAGGAAGTTGCGGATCAGCGGGATGTCCATGCCGCCGACGAAGCCGACCTTGCCGGTCTTCGACGCCATCGCGGCCAGCATGCCGACGAGGAAGGAGCCCTCCTCCTCCTTGAAGGTCATGGACCGCACGTTGGGCCGGTCGAGCTTCTCGTCGATCAGGCAGAACCGGGTGTTGGGGAATTCCCTGGAAACCTTGTCCAAAGGCACGGCCTGGGCGAAGCCCATGGCGACGACCACGGTGGCGCCGCGCCGGGCGACGGCGCGCAACGCCTGCTCGCGCTGACCCTCGGCGTTCACCTCGACGTCGCGGTAGGCGATGCCGGTGTCCTTTTTGAAGCGCTCGGCCCCCACGTAGGCGGCCTCGTTGAAGGATTTGTCGAACTTGCCGCCCATGTCGTAGACGACGGCCGGCGCGAACTCCTGCGCCGCCGCTGCTCCGCCTGCCAGCACCAGCAGCGCCGCCGCGATCCCCAGCATCCGTTGCCCGCCCATGTCCCCTCCCAAGTCCGGCCATAGCTGGAATGCGAGGATAATCGGGCAATCCGGAGGGCGACAGGGGATTGTGACGGCCGCCCCTGCGACGCCGCCCCGCATTGACCTGGGCGGCGGACGGGCGGACACTTGGCCCAGGCGATTGATCCTCACCGATCGCTCCCCCTTCGAACGATCGCGGACCGGTTTTTCGCGAAGGGACGCCTTCCGGCCACGGCGCCGGCCCTTCGCCAACCTCCGGTGACTGCCATGACACGCCGATTCAACGAATTCGCCCGCGGGCTGCCGGTGCTGTGCGCCGTTGCCCTGGGTGCCCTCGCGCTCACCGCCGCCACCCCGGCGCTGGGCGGCGACGGCCCGATCTACCTGCGCGCCGACGTCGGCTACGGCGCCTCGCGCGATGCCAAGCTGGAAGACGCCGATCCGGGCGGGCGCAATCCCCTGTACGGCGCCGGCAACTGGGTGAACGGCGACGTCGGCCGCTCGGTGGCGCTGGGCGCCGGCATCGGCGTGCGCGTCCTGCCGGCGCTGCGCGCGGAGGCCGCGGTGCACTGGCTGCCCGGCCTGGAATACACCGGCGTCACGCGCCGCTCCGGCGCGGCGGTACGGGCGGACGCCGACGGCCTCGCCCTGATGGCCAACGTCTACCTCGACCTCGACCGGCTGGACGGCAGCCACGGCGACGGCCCGATCCACCCGTGGGTCAGCGCCGGTCTCGGGACGGCGCGCACGCACCTCGGCACCGTGCGGACGGAAGCCGCCGGGCGCACCATCACCGCGCCGGGCGGCACGTCGTGGCGCTTCGCGTGGTCGCTGGGCTTCGGGGCTGCGGTGGACCTCACCGACTCGCTGGCGCTGGACCTCGGCTACCGCTACCTGGACATGGGCAAGGTGCGCACCGACGGCGGCACGGCGCAGATGGTGTCGGCGGCCGGCACCTTCACGGGTCCGGTGGACCCGGTCGAGGCGCGGCTGCGCACCCACCTCGTCACCGTCGGCCTGCGCTATTCGTTCTGAAGGTGACACCGGCCACCCTCGGCGGTTGACGGAACGGAGTTGACGGACTGGCCCTGTCGGGTTGACTTGACCGGAGCGGGGGGATATGACCCGCTCAGGTCAGGCTCGGCCGCATCCTTGCGGCCAGTCCGGGGCCCGGAAGGAACGGTGGCCGTGCAACAACTGGTGGTGCTGCTTCAGGGGCTGATTCTGGGCATCGCCATCGCTGCGCCGGTCGGCCCCATCGGCCTCCTCTGCATCCGCCGCACCATCGAACACGGCCCTATGATCGGCTTCGCCACCGGCATGGGGGCGGCGGTGGCCGACACCTTCTACGGCGCCATCGCCGCCTTCGGCGTGTCGGCGGCGATCGGCTTCCTCACCGGGCACGAGACGCTCTTCCGCATTGTCGGTGGCATCATTCTGCTGGCGGTCGCCATCCGCACCTACCGCCAGAGCCCGTCCGCCGAGGAGCGGGAGGTGGACGCCGCGCCCGACAGCCGCACCGCCATCAGCGGCTTCATGACCGGGCTGTCGCTGACCATGACCAACCCGGCGACGATCTTCGCCTTCATCGCCGTGTTCGCCGGCTTCGGCCTGGGTGCTGACCTGGGCCACTTCGACGCCGCCACCATGGTGCTGGGGGTGTTCCTGGGTTCGGCCAGCTGGTGGCTGGCGCTGTCGTCCGGCGTGGCGGCGGTGCGCCACCGCATCTCCGACCAGGGGCTCGCGCTGCTCAACCACTGCACGGGGATCGCGCTGGCGGTCTTCGGCCTGTGGGCGCTTGCCACCGGCTTCACCGGCATCGTGTCGGCGGCCATCGACTGAGGCCGGCTTCAACGCGCGCCGGAGGGACCGCATTCCGTCGGCATCCGCGATGCCTCCGCCCGCGCCGCGCGGAAGTGCAGGAACAGGCGGAACAGGTAGACGCCGACCAGCACCACCACCAGCCCCACCGTGACGTAGCCGACCAAGGCGTGGATGCCCGGCCAGGTCGACATCATGTAGCCGCTCCACGCCAGCAGCAGCGTCCACAGGATCGAACCGGTGGCCGACGCCAGGCTGTAGCGCCACACCGGCATGCGGCAGGCCCCGGCGGGGATGGAGATCAGCGTGCGCAGCCCGGGCAGCGGCTGCACCAGCAGAACGGCGATGCCGCCGCGTTTCTGGAACCAGCGGGTGGCGCGCTCGACCTGCTTGGGCCGGATGGTCAACCAGTGCCCGTAGCACTTGAGGAAGCGCTTCAGCTTCTCCGGCGTCCACAACCGGCTGGGCAGGTACCAGACGAGTTGTCCCGCCAGCGAGCCCAGGCCGCCGGCGACGGCAATGCCCAGCAGGTGGTACTCGCCGGTGGCCGCGCCGATCCCGGCCAGCGGGATGACCGTCTCCGCCGGCACGGGCGGCACCACGCGCGCCAGCACGAGGAGCAGGAAGATCCCCACGTACCCCATGGAATGCATGATCTGCACGAGCCAGTCCGTCATCCGCCGCCGTCCCTGCTGAACCATTCAGGAACAAGGGCACAAGGGCCGGGTTCCCCGGCGGGCTCACCAAAGGATGCCGAAAGAAAGGAGGAGTCGGACGGGCGCCGGTTGGGGGGCGGGGATGGCGCCCGTCCGTCCTCAAGCCACCTCGGCGCGGGGAGCTGCCGGGTGGCCTGTCGGGTCCCGTGCGTCATGCGCAAGCAGGAGCCTAGGATTTAGAACGGCTCCAAACATGACCGCACCGGACTGAACGGTCCAATCGTTTTTTCCTACTGCTGTGATAGGATGGCCCAATGATCGAGGCCATCACGCTCCGTCAACTCCGCTACCTCGTCGCCGTCGCGGACGCGCTGCATTTCGGCCGCGCCGCCGACTCCTGCCACGTCAGCCAACCCAGCCTGTCGGCGCAGATCCAGCAGTTGGAGGACGCGCTGGGCGTCAGCCTGATCGAGCGCACGCAACGCCGCGTCCTGCTGACGCCGGCGGGGCGCGAGGCGGTGGCGCGCGCCCGGCGCATCCTGGGGGCCGTGGCCGATCTAGCGGCGACAGCGCGCAGCGCCGGGACGCCGCTGGGCGGCGAATTGCGCCTGGGCGCCATCCCGACGCTGGCGCCCTACTACCTGCCGCGCGTGCTGCCCTGCCTGCGCCGCGACCATCCCGGCCTCCAGCTCTTCCTGCGCGAGGACCTGACGGGCCGCCTGGCGGAGATGCTGCGCGGCGGCGGGCTGGACGCGCTGCTGCTGGCGCTGCCGGTGGACGAGCCGGGCTTCGAGTGCGTCCCGCTGTTCGACGAGCCATTCCGCGTTGCCCTTCCCACCGGCCACCCGCTCACCACGCGCGAGACACTGACGGACGCCGACCTCGCCGACGAGCGCCTGCTGCTGCTGGAGGACGGGCATTGCTTCCGCGACCAGGCGCTCGCCGTCTGCGGCCTGCACGGCACGCCGGAGCGCAGCGGCTTCGCCGCCACGTCCCTGCACACGCTGTGCGAGATGGTGGGCGGGCACATCGGCGTCACGCTGCTGCCGGCGCTGGCCTGTTCGCGCACGCCCGAGGGGGTGGAGACCCGCCCCTTTACAGAGCCGCAGCCGACGCGCCGCATCGGCCTCGTCTGGCGCAAGGGAAGCCCGCGGGCACCGGAGCTGCAGCTGCTCGCCGACTACCTGCGCGACCACCTGCCGGACGGGGTCGCCGGGGCCTAGTGCACTGACACAAACATAGGATTCACAGCGGGCGTCGGGCATGCGATTCTATCGGCATGGCCCAGACCGTCAGCGTCATCGTTGGACCGGAGGATCGCGCGCGCTTGGCCGCGGTCGTCGGCGA